>Ga0157370_10000252_pt1 | contig 68083 bp, 67 predicted proteins | sample C35metaG_FD_113463 | JGI IMG/M metagenome (GOLD analysis project Ga0157370, IMG submission 113463) | Corn rhizosphere microbial communities from Kellogg Biological Station, Michigan, USA - C3-5 metaG | ecosystem: Host-associated > Plants > Roots > Rhizosphere > Soil | place: USA: Michigan...
CTCTTCCATCCGCCATTAGGATAAAATCGTTTGTAGTATTTAGAAGTTGGTACAAGCCCTTTTCTTCCTTGTGGAAGGTCATATCCCATAAAGGCACCTAAACCAAAACTTTTCAGGTGGCTGCTCCATGCATCAACGCCATATTGCGCTTTAGGATATTTGTCTATAGTAAGCTTAAATACGTTGGCAAAATAGGTGTTACACGAATTATAAATACCATTGTTCAGTTGATGAGGGCCAAATCCGTGACATTTCATGAATGCACCACGACCATACGAGAAACCGTGATGACACATAAATGTAGTATTCACATCAATAACCTCTTCCTGAAGGCCAACTAATCCTGTTAAAATTTTAAAAGGCGATCCAGGCGGATATTCTGCTAAAAGACCACGGTCATAAAGCGGCATGGCTATCGTATCTTTTAGCATCCGGGTATAATTTTTACTACGCTCACGTCCTACAAGAATTGCAGGATCGTAATTTGGAGCAGTAACAAGCGCGAGTATTTCCCCTGTTTTTGGTTCAATAGCCACAATACCGCCACGTTTTTCAAACATTAGCGATTCGCCGTATTCCTGTAATGTTTTGTCAATACTTAGAGTGATATCCTGACCCTGTACAGCTATAGTATCATAGATTCCTTCTTTAAAAGAACCGATTTCCCTGTTAAAACGGTCTTTCTGAATGTACTTTACACCTTTTACACCACGTAAGACCTCTTCATACATTTCCTCAACGCCCTGCTTACCAATAAGATCGCCGCTTTTATAGTACGGATTTTTCTTGATAATAGGATCGTTTACCTGCTGTATGTAACCAAATACGTTTGCTCCGGCAATTGTTTGATAATCACGAAGCGAACGCTTAACAATGTCAAAGCCTTTAAAGCGGCGTATTTTTTCCTGAAAAGCGGCAAATTCTCTTTTGTTAAGCTGCGGTAAAAATACAGAGGGGAGTTTTGGACTGTAAACATGCGCTTTTCTCAGTCTTTCTATAAAGTATTCTTTTGTTATACCAAGTAAAGAACATACCTCCATAGTATCTACATCCTTCATGTCCCCCGGAGTAACCATAATATCATATGACGGCTGATTAGCAACCAAAAGTTTGCCGTTACGGTCGTATATATAGCCTCTTTCGGGATAATCGTATTTTATCTTGATCGCGTTATTGTCAGATTTCTTGATATAGGAGTCATCGAGTATCTGTAAATAAAAAAGCCTTGCCACAATAATAAGCGTTGCGGCAATAATAACGATTGGCAGTAAAATCTTTCTCATTGTTTGCCCGGCTTAATTAAGTAGATTATAATAATGCAAATTATCAGTGTAAAAATCGTTGTAAGCAACGTCCTTATTAAAACATCGAGAATCAGGTTAAACCTGAATATCTCCAAAAGATATAAAATAAAGTGATGCGTTACAACTGAAATAAGTATAAATGAAAACCTCTCGGGCGATAGTCTGTCATTTATTTTTACGGTTTGGTATTCATAACTTATACCAAATGAGAACTTAAAGAATGTTGGTCTTAAGTAGGCAAGGGTAACACAGGCTACAGCATGTGATCCCCCTGAGTTAAGAAACATATCCATTGTTAAGCCTAACAGAAAAGAAGATATAAGCAAACCTGCTTTGTTTCCATTTACCGGATATAAAAGAATAAACAGTATGTATGGGTATGGATTAAGAAATCCAAACAGGTCAAATCTGCTGAATACAACCACTTGCAACAGCAACAGGAATATAAACCTGAATATGTTTACTATAACGCTACTGCTCATTTGGCTTAGTGGTTTCTTCTTCCAGCTTAATTATTTCGTCTCTGTCTTTATTTTCAATTATATATACATGCCCAAGACTTGTCATGTCGTTAAACAGTCTTACTTCAAGGGTAAAATAATTGGTTTTTTTATCAGTATATACCTTTTCTATAGTACCTATCGGAATATTTTCAGGGAAGATCCTTGATTCTGCTCCGGTTACAATGGTGTCACCTTTTTGAACTGAGGCAAGTCTCGGTACATCTATAAGCTGTGCAAAACCTGTATTTTTACCATTCCATGTAAGCGTTCCAAAATGGTTATTCTTTTTTATTTTAGCGTCAAGCTTGAACTTAAGATTAAGAATACTGATCACGGTTGCATAATTACCTGATGTGTTTTCTACTACACCTACAACACCCAGACTACTAACAACGCCCATATCAGGTTTTACGCCCTGGTTATGGCCGCTGTTTATAGTAAAGTAGTTTTCATGTACACCATAGGAATTTTTTATGACTTTAGACTGTATTACAGCAAAGTTACCCATAACTTCAGGTAGTTTTACCGGAGGTATGTTTGTTGTGTCCTGTGTATTGAAAAGTATTTTTTTGAGACGTGCATTCTCACCGGCCAATGCTTCGTTCTGTTCCTTAAGGCTTAAGTATTCATCAACATTATTTATCTGCTGGTATACATAACCGGATATAGCATTTGCTGATGATACGGCCTGGCTCCTGTGGTAAGAATGAGATTGAATAGTGAGCGTTAATGAAATGCCCAAAAGCAGCAAAAACAGTATTAAAATACTGTTTTTAAATATAAAATTAAATATTTGCTGCATCGATTAGCTGTCTTTATTTGATAAGTATGCTTCTGAATTTTTGTATGTTTTTTAGCGCCATCCCTGTCCCTCTTACAACGGCTCTAAGCGGATCTTCGGCAATATATACAGGAAGATCTGTTTTTTGAGAGATACGTTTGTCAAGGCCTCTTAACATAGATCCGCCACCTGCAAGGTATATACCTGTGTTGTAAATATCTGCAGCAAGTTCAGGAGGAGTTTGAGATAACGTTTCCATAACTGCATCTTCAATACGTTGTATTGATTTATCAAGCGCTTTTGCTATCTCGCGGTATGAAACATCTACCTGTTTTGGTTTACCCGTTAAAAGGTCACGTCCCTGTACCGACATATCTTCTGGAGGAGTTTCAAGATCTTCTATTGCTGCTCCAATGGTGATTTTTATTTTTTCAGCAGTACTCTCACCCACAAAAAGATTGTGTTGTGTACGCATATAGTAAACAATATCGTTAGTGAAAACGTCTCCCGCAATCTTAACCGATTTGTCGCATACAATTCCACCAAGAGCTATAACTGCAATTTCGGTAGTACCACCACCTATATCTACAATCATGTTACCTTTAGGTTGCATGATATCAACACCGATACCAATAGCTGCTGCCATTGGCTCATGGATAAGATATACTTCTTTACCATTTACCCTTTCGGCAGATTCTTTTACCGCACGCATCTCAACCTCTGTAATTCCTGAAGGAATACATATAACAAGGCGAAGGGCAGGGGTGAAAAGTTTCTTCTTTAAAGCAGGAATACTTTTTATGAACATCGTAAGCATCTTTTCAGATGCATCAAAGTCAGCAATAACCCCGTCTTTAAGCGGGCGAATGGTTTTTATGTTTTCGTGGGTTTTACCCTGCATCATATTAGCTTCTTTACCTACAGCTATTATTTTGCCTGATATTCTATCCCGCGCCACTATGGATGGGCTGTCTATGACAACTTTATCGTTATGTATAATTAGGGTATTTGCGGTACCAAGGTCAATGGCAATGTCCTCGGTCATGAAATCAAAAAATCCCATAGTGGTTTAGTGTATTAAGGTTTTGGTAAAAAAAAATATTCAAGCTTACAAAAGTAGTAAAATTAATGTTTGAAATGACGGGTGCCGGTAAATACCATAGAAACGTTATTTTCGTTGCAATAGTTAATACTAAGTTCGTCTTTTATTGAACCTCCCGGCTGTATAACCGAAGTGATTCCGGCATTTTTAGCAAGTTCAACACAATCCGGGAAAGGGAAAAATGCATCGCTGGCCATAACGGCGCCGTTTAGGTCGAAGTTAAAGGATACTGCTTTTTCTATAGCTTGTCTAAGTGCATCAACACGGGAAGTCTGTCCTGTTCCCGAAGCATAAAGCTGTTTGTTTTTTGCAAATACAATAGTGTTAGATTTTGTATGCTTGCAAATTTTAGAAGCAAAAAGCAAATCTTCAATTTCCTGAGTAGTAGGTGATGTTACAGTAACGGTTTTAAGGTGCTCTTTATTGTCGGTAATATTGTCTTTATCCTGAACTAATAGACCGTTAAGGCATGTACGAACCTGTTTAGCAGGTAGTTCAACATCATTCAGAACTAATAAAATTCTGTTTTTCTTTTCCTGAAGTATAGCAGCTGCATCATCGTCAAATGCCGGAGCAATGACAACTTCGCAGAAAAGGCTGTTTATTTCGTCAGCGGCAGCTTTGTCAATTTTTGTATTAGAGATCAATACACCTCCAAAAGCGGAAGTAGGATCGGCTGCAAGAGCGTCAAGGTAAGCTTGTTTTACGGTATCTCTTGTTGCAAGTCCACATGCATTGTTATGCTTAAGGATTGCAAATGTAGGCCCGTCGTTTTTAAACTCATTTATAAGGTTAACAGCAGCGTCTACATCAAGCAGGTTGTTGTAAGAAAGCTCTTTACCGTGAAGTTTAGTGAACATTTTGTCAAAATCGCCAAAGAAGTATCCTTTTTGGTGAGGGTTCTCTCCATAACGAAGTACCTGGCCATTGCTAACGCTTTCTTTATAGAACGTTTCATCTTCATTAAAATAATTAAAGATAGCTGTGTCGTAATGCGATGAAGTATGGAAGGCTTTGGTTGCAAAATATTTACGTTCTGCAAGCGTTGTCCCTCCGTTATTATTTGTTATTACATCAAGGAATGAAGCATATTCGTTTACAGAAGCAACAATAACGGTATCCTTAAAGTTTTTAGCAGCAGCACGTATAAGTGAAATACCGCCGATGTCTATTTTTTCAATGATGTCAGCTTCAGAAGCACCCGAAGCTACAGTTTTTTCAAAAGGGTAGAGGTCTACAATAACAACATCAATCTGCGGGATATTAAATTCCTGCATTTGCTGCACATCGCTCTCATTGTCCTGACGGTTAAGTATACCGCCAAAAACTTTTGGGTGAAGAGTTTTAACCCTTCCGCCAAGGATAGATGGGTAAGATGTAACATCTTCAACAGGTACTACCGGTATGCCCAGGTCTTTAATAAAAGCTTCTGTACCGCCTGTAGAATAGAACGTTACGCCCTGCTCGTGCAGTTTTTTTACAATTGGCTCAAGACCGTCTTTGTCAAATACCGAAATAAGTGCTGATGAAATTTTTTTGATGCTCATTTTTGTGTGTATAAATAAAGTGCAAAAGTAGTTATTGTATGCTTAACATTCAAAAGCTGTGAACACTAAATTTTGATGAAATTGAAAATTTATTTCAATTAGGGTGCTACCATTTAAAAAAAATGCAGAATTTTACAAAAGTCAATCAAATCAATCATGCTATTATACCTGCGTTTACTTAGAGAAAGCTTATCTTTTGCTATGAATGCCCTTACTAACAACAAGCTGCGAACATTTCTATCGCTGTTGGGGGTTACCATAGGTATTTTTTCAATCATTGCCGTTCTTGCTGCTGTAGATTCTCTTGACCGAAAAATCAAGAAGGATATGAGCAGTGTAGACAAGAACACAATGTACCTTAAAAGATTTTCTTTTGGACCGAGCGAAATACCACGATGGAAAAGGGAACAGTTTCCGGATGTGAGCTATGACGAGTATCAATATATAAAGGATAATGCACCATCTGTTCAGGCAATGGCTTTTCAGATATTTACTAAAAGTGAAACTGCGAGATATGAAGATAAATCGGCAAGTAACGTAAATGTTGTTCCGGTTTCATACGAGTTTGCAGAGATACAAAGCCTTAAAATTGAGCACGGACGTTTTTATAATGAAGCTGAATCCAATTCAGGTACTGCTGTAGCAGTAATAGGTTATGAAATTGCCCAGACGCTTTTTGGAAATGACAATCCGTTAGAAAAGAAAATAAGGCTATACGGTCAAAAGTTTACAGTAATTGGTGTTTTGGAAAAGCAGGGGCAGGGCATGTTTGGTGAAAACAATGATACCGCTATAATTATTCCTGTAAATTTTCTGCGCCATATGTATGGAGACCATAATGATTTTATGACGCCTATTATCATAATAAAACCAAAACCGGGAGAAGTGGGGGAAGCCGTAAAAGCAGAAGTCACTCAAAAGCTTCGCAATTACAGGGGTATTAAGGCCGGTGAAATAGATAACTTTATTATTGATATACTTTCCGGTTTTACAGATTTGATTGATAATATTATAGGGCAAATGAATCTTATTGGATGGATTATAAGCGGCTTCTCGTTATTAGTAGGAGGTTTTGGGATTGCCAATATTATGTTTGTATCTGTAAAAGAACGTACCAATCTTATAGGAATTCAAAAAGCCTTGGGGGCAAAGAATAAATTTATATTATTCCAGTTCCTTTTTGAAGCTGTTATCCTGTCTCTAATAGGTGGTATAGTCGGCATGTTAATGGTGTGGGGAATCGCAACGCTGCTTACTAAAATGACTGAATTTGAGTTTGTACTTGGTTTTTCTAATATAGCAATTGGTACAGGACTTGCGGCATTTATAGGTTTGGTGTCAGGAATACTTCCTGCGATATCGGCATCCAGGCTGGATCCTGTAGAGGCAATACGTAGCGGGATGTAAAAAAGGCGATACGCCTAAGCCCCCACTTTGAACGTACCGCACTTTCATAATAAAAACAATACCACTTATATCCTCATGGTTACATGATTCAATAGGTAGTATACCAAATAAAAACAAAAGATGTTTTCGTGTGCAAATCTATGCGGTTTTTAGGGTAATGAGTAAAATTCACCATAGACAAAACACGGACATCTTCCATTTTTAATGGATTTTTCCTATATTTTTTTGAGATCTGTGAAAAGGCTAAACTTATAATGAAGTATTTAAAAGGATAGTTTCAAGTTCCTGCTCGGTGTCAATCTTCATCTTTTTTTTAACCCTGTATTTTTTCTTTACAATGCTTTCGGGAGATACCTGCATCAGTATAGCCATGTCTTTATAGGGAAGATTGAGCTTTAACAGGGCACAAAAAAACAAATCGTTTTTTGTGAGTACCGGAAATTGCTTTTCAAGGTTTTGCTGAAAACCCGTGTAGGCTTCATTAAATCTTTTTCTGAAAAGCTTCCAATAATCATTGTCGCTTATTAAAGATTCTAACTCGGCTTTTATTTCGCTTATATGCATCTTTTCAGGGTTTTCAATACATTGTGCAACAAGTTTATTTATGTTGCCTTCTAATGTTGTAAGAGAAATCATCCCCGACAGAAGTTCTTGCTTTTTGTGTTCCAGATTTTCTCCGTTTAGAAGATTTAGGTTTTTTGCATTTTCATATTGCCTGATAAGCAGCTCTTTTCTATTTTTTGCTTTTAGGAGTTTCCTTTTATTTTTTTTATATGTGGCAACAAAAACAGTGAGGACTAAAATTAGTATGGTTGTAAGACATATTACTGGAATGAGCTGTGCTATTTTACTTTTATGAAGGTCTTTAGTTAAAATAGCATTTTTGCTTTTTAGCTTCTCACTCTTTTTTACCTGATATTTATCCTGATACTGTCGCTGCAGTTTTGTCGCGACAGAATGATTAGCCGTTTTTTTTATTGTATCCTGTAGTTCAAGAATGCTTTTAACCGATGCCATTCTCTTATCAGGATTCATCATTTTTTGGTAGGTGAGAGCTTTTTGAGCCTCAAAATACATCTTTTCAGAGAGATTTGTTTTTTGCAATAGTTCGGGTAATTCTACACGTTCAATAATTTTTAATGCGCGTTCGTGTTTTCTTTCCAGATTAAGGGAGTATATATATTCAGAAGCTATAGAAATTGTTTTAGCCGATTTTAAACTTATAGCCTTGTTTAAAGCTGTTTCAAAATAAGCTTCTGCTTCCTGAAAATTTCCCTGTTCCATTTTTATCGTTCCCAATTTAGAGTAGATAATGGTTTCCAGCTCATAATCCTCAAACTTTTTAATTATGGGTAATGCGCTCAGTAAAGCTTCCTGAGCATCTACAAACCGATCCAGGCGTATAAGGCAATCACCATAATTAAGTAATCCTACAGCGTAGCTTTTTTGCTGTTTACTTTGCCTAAGTTCGGCTAAGGTTTCTTTGTATAAGTCTGCAGCAAAAACAAGATTTCCGGCATTCAAATATGTATTTGCTAAAGTTAATTTTACCCCAGCTATATGAAATTTGTCATCAGTTTTTTCGAGGATAGCTATAGATTTTAGCAGATAACGTATAGCATCATCGCTTTTTAATGTAAGGTTATAATTTGAAGCCATCTCCCCATATACTATCGCAATGCCTTTCTGATCATTTAGCGAGATATATAGTTCTTCAGCCTGATCCAGAAGCTTTAAGGCTTCGCTGTAATTTGATTTCTTTTTGTAGGCTACAGCTTTGTTGCGCAACATACGTGCATAGAGCTTAGGAGTCTTTTGTTCATTAAGAAGATTAGATGCTTTATTGTAGTAATATAAAGCAGAATCATTACTGTTTTTTAGATTATAGTAAAAGCCATAATACAAGTATGTACTTGCATATACAGTATCATGCAATTTACCTTTGTAATCAAGAATTTGTTTAATGTAAATTCGGGCACTGTCAGGCTTAGAATTTATAGTGCTTTTTATCCGGCTTTCTTTTTCCAGTATATCTATGCCGGGAGTTTGTGCATAGGCAAACTGCAAAAACAAAAATAATACACAAAGTATCTTTTGTTTCATGGTTTAAAAAAGCATCTTTTGTATCCGGGGGCGGGATATAATGCCGGGGCAAAATAAATCATAATAATTTCAAAAAGCAATAGTTAGCCGCTGTTAATGTACTTATACTTCGTTTAGAAATCTGATTGAGGTATGCAGGGATAAAAAAATCCCCCTGAAACTTCAGGGGGATTGATTGTTTATCTTACAGGCTGGTTTAGTACTAAATCCAGGTATAAGTTTATTTTATCTTTTAACTCTTTACGAGGCGTAATAAAATCAAGGAAACCATGCTCTAATACAAACTCTGCAGTCTGGAACCCTTCAGGTAAATCTTTGCCTGTTGTGTCTTTTACTACACGTGGCCCTGCAAAACCGATCAAAGCACCAGGCTCAGAAATGTTCACGTCGCCAAGCATTGCGTAAGAGGCTGTTGTTCCTCCTGTAGTAGGGTCTGTACAAAGAGAGATGTAAGGTATTTTTGCATCGGCTAACTGTGCCAGTTTAGCTGATGTTTTAGCAAGCTGCATTAATGAATAAGCAGCTTCCATCATCCTTGCACCACCAGACTTGGAAATCATAACAAAAGGAATGTTGTTTTTAATAGAGTAGTCAATAGCACGTGCTATTTTTTCTCCTACAACAGCACCCATAGAACCTCCGATAAATGCAAAGTCCATACAGGCTATTACTAGGTCTTTACCTTTAGATTTACCTACAGCTGTCCTTACGGCATCTTTAAGTTTTGTCTTTTCGGTAGCGTCCTTAATACGGTCTCCGTATTTTTTAGTATCCACAAACTTCAGGGTATCCTTAGAAGTCATGTTTTTGTCAAACTCTGTAAATTCATTGTCATCAAAAAGAATGTTGAAGTACTCTTTGCTTCCTATCCTTACATGGTAGCCATCTTCCGGGCTAACATAAAAGTTTCTGGCAAGTTCATCTGCGTCAACAACTTTACCTGTAGGCGATTTGTACCAAAGTCCTTTAGGCACATCTTTTTTATCTTCCGTTGGTGTTGTTATCCCTTTTTCTGTTCTTTTAAACCAAGCCATCTTTTTCAGTTAAAGTTATTACTGTAAGCAGTTATTATAGTGTATTAACGTTGTTAAGGTCTTTAAAGGCCTGCTCAAGCCTTGTGTTGAATGTAAGTTCACCTTCACGCATCCATTTTCTTGGATCGTAATATTTTTTGTTTGGAGACTCAGGACCGTCCGGGCTACCAATTTGTGTTTTAAGATAATCTACGTTTTTAACGATGTAATCACGGATACCTTCTGTAAATGCAAACTGAAGATCTGTATCAAGGTTCATTTTTACAACACCGTATCCAATAGCTTCTCTGATCTCTTCTAATGTAGAACCAGAACCTCCGTGGAATACAAAATCAACAGGGTTATGACCTAGGTTGAATTTTTCCTGTACATACTCCTGAGAGTTTCTTAGAATTTTTGGAGTAAGCTTTACATTACCCGGTTTGTAAACACCATGCACATTACCAAAAGCTGCAGCCACAGTGAAACGTGGGGATACTTTGCTAAGCTCTTCATAAGCATAAGCAACTTCTTCCGGCTGAGTGTATAGTTTTGAGCTGTCTACGTCAGAGTTGTCAACACCATCTTCTTCACCGCCTGTAATACCAAGCTCGATTTCAAGTGTCATACCCATTTTGCTCATTCTTTCTAAGTACTTTTTAGAAATTTCCATATTTTCCTCAAGAGGTTCTTCAGAAAGATCTATCATGTGCGAGCTGAATAATGGTTTTCCTGTTTCGGCAAAATGTTTTTCGCTTGCGTCAAGAAGTCCGTCTATCCACGGTAATAATTTTTTTGCACAATGGTCAGTATGTAAAATTACGGTTGCACCGTAAGCTTCTGCAAGTGTATGTATGTGTTTAGCTCCTGCAATAGCACCTAAGATAGCTGCTTTTTCGTCTGCATTAGATAAGCCTTTACCGGCATTATAAATTGATCCACCGTTTGAGAACTGAATAATTACAGGTGCATTAAGTCTTGCAGCAGTTTCCATTACACCGTTAATTGTGCTTGATCCTGTTACATTGATTGCAGGAAGGGCGAAGCCTTTCTCTTTTGCATATCTGAAAATTTCCTGGACCTGATCTCCGGTAGCAACACCGGGCTTAATATTATGAGCCATTTTGTATTGAATTTTAGAATTGAATTGACAAAAATAATATTTTAAATTTAGAACGGATAATTAATTCCGACATTTAGAACTGATTTTGATAGATTATACTCTTTAAACCAGCGATCACCCACCTCACGGCCGGGATTATAGGTTTTAAAGCCGAGGTCGAAACGTACAACGAAGAAGTTGAAATCGTACCTAAAGCCAATTCCTGAGCCAAAAGCAAGATCTTTAAAGGATTCAAGACCGTTAAACGTCCTGTCTTTGTCCTTTACTTCGTCAAATACATTCCAGATATTACCTACATCGCCAAAAATAGCTCCGTTAAGCTTTCCGAATATATTAAAACGAAGTTCAGCACTATATGCCATCTTTAAGTTAGCTTCATTAAAGTCGTTTACGCCACCACTGCTGCCGGGACCAAGGCTATAGGGCTGCCATCCGCGGTTGTCGTTAGATCCTCCTGCAAAATAGCTTCGTGTAAAAGGTATTGATGATGAGTTTCCATAAGGCACTGCAAGTCCAAAAAAGGCACGCATTGCAAGCACTTTCCCGTGTCTAAGGTCCCAGTGTTTTATAAAGTCAAGTTCGCCTTTCAGGTATTGCGAATAGGCAACATTAAAAATAGTGCGCCCGGTATTGCTTCCGTTAGGATCAACTACTGTACCGCCTAAAAGTGATAATAATGCTCCGGCAGATTCTACCTTTGTCTTAAATATAAAAAAGGTGTTGTCATTAATGTTTTCGCGGCTGGTTGTTGTATAGGTATAATTGGTTGCGAATATCAGGTTGTTTTCAGTAAGCCTTTTTCTACGTTCTTCAATACTGTCAACATTATTCCTGTCCGTGTTTGATACTGCTACAGTTCCGCTTTGAACAGCGTTAATAAAATTATTAGGGCCATTATTATTTCTGTCAAGGTTTCCAAAACTGTCAAAATAAGAGTCAGGAACTTCAGGATATACCTTGGCAATCTCGTTTAGCCTGTCATACGATGTATCGTAAACATTAAAATATTTATCAGGGTTTACGTTTCGGATGTACTGAATATTGAAAAGATCCAGTCGTGCAGTTCGGTTTCGTTTAGGAGCCCAGTTGTAGCTTAATACTCCGGTGAAGTTTTCTTTGTCAAGCCCTATGTTTTTCTGCCTGCCGGTACCAAGACTCATTACGGTAGATGGTAACATCTCTTTACGAATCACCCTGTCTGTATTGAGTGGGAAAAATATTCGCGGTAGTGTAAGTTTAAGATCGGCACCATATTCAAGTATATTGAAAAACGCCCTGTCTTTTATTGCATTGTCACGAGATGAGCCTATGTTTCCTCGGGTTGATATATCCAGTGTTTCTGCACCACGAAATAAGTTACGTATAGAAACCCCTAAACTTCCGGATATACCAAAATCCTGAATATTAGAGTGAGTAAAATCTGCGGTTACATTAAACCTGAATTTCTTCCTCGGGGTTAATGTAATATTGGTGATTAACGATTCTCCGGTAGGGTCGTTTGGGTCTTCAACATAGGTTATGGATGGGTAGTTGAATACCCTAAGGTTGCTTAGATAACGAGAGCTGCGTACCCTGCTAATATCAGAGTAGGTACTTCCCTTTGTTATAAAAATAGCATCTGTAATGGCTTTTGGCCTATAATTAAGTTTACCTGTGCTGTACAAGTTAAAATCTTTATAGGTTGTACTGTCTATAGACTGGTCTTTACTTGTAGGGTTTGTAGTATAAATATTTACCTTACTTATTTTGTATAATTTAAACGGTCTTATAACGGTAGAGTCACCACGTCTTATAGATTCATTGTCTACAACCAGTTCCACATTGGCTTTATAATCGTTGTTAACGGTATCTACTACATATGAAATATTATTCTGCTGAAAATAGTAAGCGCCGTGATTTCGGTAGTAATTAGTAATCCTTTCCCTTTCCGCAGTAAAATTAGCCTCATTATATTGCTGCCCTTTTTTAATAAGTGATTTATTTTTGGTTTCAGTATAAAGACTATCCAGTGCAGGTGTTTCTATAAATGTAGCTATACTGTCAAGTATATATGGTTTGCCTGTAATTACATCATATGTTACAGTTGCTCTTTTATCAGGAAGCGTGTCTATTTTAAAACCTGCGCTTGCCCTGAAGTATCCTTGTTTGTAATAGTATGCAAAAAGCCTGTTTCTTGATTTTTTTGTTCTGGTTACATCAACAATTACAGGCGGCTCTCCCGTTTTTTTAAGGAAGTTGCTGTATCCTGTAACTACAAATGAGTTACCCAGGCGTTGCACCTGCTTTTCAGATAACAGACTTTTCATTCGTTCATGCCTGCCCGGTTTCCTGTCAAGCCATGCATGATAAGAAGAGTCAGCATTGGGTTTTGCCAGGTTGAATAAATGAAGCCTCAGGTGATAGCCTAATATCTCTGAATTTGGCGTTTGATAAAGCAGATTTTTAATTTCGTCATCCGTCTTTTTCTCCCCATTTACTTTTATTTCAGCTTTTTCGAGCAGGTGCTTACCTTCAGGAACTCTTTTTACAAGAGAACATGAATATAAAACCCAGCCCGATAATATAATTAGTGCTATTTTTGTTGTTTTATTTCTCAAGACGGTATAGCCAAATAGTAATTCAAAAATACATTTTTTATGGTTAGTAAAAACCAAATTAAAACAATAACGGGCTTACAGCAAAAAAAATACAGGAAGCAGCATAAATTGTTCTTTGCCGAAGGTATAAAGGTAGTGCAGGAATTGCTGAATTCCAATTTTGAATTACATCAGCTTTTTACAACACAGGACATTTTTAAAAGTATAGCTAAAGACAAGATTGAACTTATAACAGAAGCCGAACTTAAAAAAATAAGTGCCCTTACGACACCTAACGTGTGCCTTGCCTTATTTGTTATGCCCGAAGAAAAGCCGGTACCTGACAGTGGACTCATTGTTGCACTCGATGATGTGCGCGATCCCGGTAACCTGGGTACAATAATACGTTTGTGTGATTGGTTTGGAATAAGTCACCTGATATGTTCAGAGCAGTGTGTAGATATTTATAATCCTAAAGTAGTACAGGCTACAATGGGTTCTTTAACACGTGTAAATGTTGTGTATACTGATCTTGAAGATTATCTTGAGAAGTCCACGTTACCTGTTTTTGGAACTTTTATGGATGGTAAAAATATTTACAGTGAATCGCTTCCTGAAAACGGAATAATAGTAATGGGCAATGAAGCAAACGGTATTTCTCAGGTTATAGAAAACAGGGTAGGATATAAGATAGCCATACCACGTTTTGGTAACCTGCAACAAACAGAAAGCCTTAATGTAGCCACAGCTGCAGCTATTATATTAAGCGAGTTCAGGCGTAATTTTAGTGGAAAGTAAAGTTTACAAAAATTCCTCTTGTTTTCATTGATTCAATATTGCCAGTATAAGCACTATTAGGATCGTTGTCGCGTATAAGCTCATCATTTAAGCTAAATACACCACGGATAGAAGGAGAGAATTTAAAGTATTCAAAATAAATATCGATACCTGCACCTATCTCATAATAGTTGGTCCATTTTTTCATTCTGAATTTCTGGCCTGTAATGTTATCGTCTTTAGCGTTAAAATTACTCGACAGGTTTAATGAACGCGAAACACCTCCTAAAAGATAAGGTTTTATATTGCCTGTTCTTTTTGCAGAAAATTTAAGTAATAACGGAAAATGAATATAGGTAGATTTTACTTCCCTTAACTGCTGCGCAACTGTTCCTTCTACATTATGAAACATAAGGTCACGCTGAGTATAGTATAAACCCGGTTCAAAACGAAGATCAAGGTATTCGAATATACGGAGGTTACCTACAAGGCCTACGTTAAATCCGGTTGTACGTTTTACTTCAATATCAATTTTAGGGTCTTTTATGTAATCCCACTTGAAATCATAGCTGTTAAAGCCAAGGAAATATCCCCAGTGAACCCTTTGTTTATCAAAGTTTTCAAGGTTTATAATAGGTCTTTTGCTGAATATTTGCGTGCCAAATTGTGCATGAGCACACAGGCCGGTAAAAAGCAGTATGTATAAAAGCAGTTTCTTCATCTTATTGTTTTGAAGCAGAGTAAATTGTTGCCACTCCAAAAGTCTGCGGCATATTCTTAACCTCTATAAACCCAATTTTTCGTAAAATATTGTTCAGTGCTTCGCCATGTGGAAAAACTGATGCCGATTCGCTCAGATAAGCATAGGCCGAACGGTCTTTAGAAAATAGTCTGCCAATAAGCGGCAGAAGATATTTGCTATAAAAGTTGTAACCTTGTTTGTAAGGAAATTTGGTGGGAACAGATGTCTCCAGTATTACAAAAACACCGTTTGGTTTTAGTACACGTAAAATATCAGCAAGGCCTTTTTCAAGAGTCTCAAAGTTACGAACGCCAAAAGCTACGGTTATAGCATCAAAGTAATTGTCTTCAAAAGGAAGGTTTTCACTGTCGCCATATACCAGTTTTATCTTGTTGCCAAGATTTTTTTCGGCTACTTTTTTTCGGCCGACTTCCATCATACCTTCAGAAATATCTGCGCCAATAATCTCAGTTGCCTGCGTTTGTGCCATAAGTATAGCCAGATCGCCGGTTCCTGTAGCGATATCAAGTATCGTTTTCGGATTTTTAGCAGCAACAAGGTTTAGCACTTTTTTACGCCATTTAACATCTATTCCAAAAGAAATTACGCGGTTAAGACCGTCATAATTACCTGAAATTGTATCAAACATTTGAGCAACCTGTTCTTTCTTGCCCAGGCCGGAATCTTTATAGGGGGTTACGTTTTGCGACATTACTTATATTTACGCAGCAAAGATAGAAATAGTTTTGTTAAAAGGGAGTTAGAAATAGTTTTCTCTTGTAAAGTCATTAGATGTTATTGTTACCCCTTCCACACTACATAAGTAACAGGTTCTTCGACGTCCTTCCATTTTAAAATTAAATTGGTTTTTGATACTGAGAGTATCTCAGCTTCCTGAACAAATTCTTTGTAATAGATAGTGAGTTTATTGCCTTTCAATAAGTAAGGCATATCTCCATCTCCGTCATAATCGACAATAGAAAAAGATTTCGGACTCAAAACAAAATCAGCGTGCGGGTCATTAGGGTCGCTTACCCAGGTGTTAAAAAGTAATTTGGTATTTAATGTTGTCTCTATAACTGATTTTTCAGGGCGTTCTATTGCCGGTTTAGGAACTTCAGTTACTGTGTCAGCGACAGGAGCTGCAGTTTCAGTTTGTTCCTTAATTTCTTCAGGAACAGCATCGGCTTTTTTACAGGAAAATATAGTGATCACTGACAATGCAGACAGGATAAAAATAGTACGTTTCATAAATTCAGTTTGAAACAAATATAAGAAGTTTATTATAGATTTACTTTTTCAAATAAGTCTGAAACGCCATATCGTAAGCATGCTTTTCGTCTTTAGGATGAAAAACTTCTTCTGTCATTTTCCATTTAGAAAGATCTATTTCAGGAAAAAAGGCATCAGCGTCAGGAGAAGTACCATACACGCGTGTCAGTTCAATCTTATCAGCTACTTCGATAGATTGTTTGTAGATCTCGCCTCCACCAATAACAAAGACTTCTTCATCCTGTGGGCAGACTTTAATAGCTTCTTCAAGGCTATTAACCACTATACATTCTTCTGCGGTATACTCTTTCTGGCGCGTAATTATAACATGGGTGCGGTTTGGCAGCGCCTTCGGAAAGCTTTCAAAAGTCTTACGGCCCATAATGATATAATGACCCGTGGTTAGTTGTTTAAAACGTTTAAAATCATCCGGCAAATGCCATATCATCTGGTTGTCTTTGCCTAACGCATTGTTTTCTGCCGCGGCCGCTATAAGGGTAAGTATCATTGGTCTAAAGTAGTAGTTGTGTTAGTATCGTTTTCAAGTTTTTTTTCGAGTTGGCCTATGCGTCTCTCCTGGCGGGCAACCAGTTTTGTTATCTGGTCCTGTTCCCATTTTTTATTTATAAAGCTTTCGGTAACAAATACTTTTATAAAATGCATTACAAATAAAAATGCCCAGGCCGTTATAGCCCAAAGATACCAGTCATCCTGAGGATCTACATCCAGTATTTTGTTTATGATATAAAAGAAAATGCTGCTTACAAAAAACAAGATGAAATGAAAATAAACACGTTTTTTTTGTTTTACCCTTTTTCTTGCATATTCATAAAGCTCCTGTTGATTTGGTTCCATTTCTTAAGTTTTGGTAACTAAAGATAGGGAAAATATAAAAAATTACATACTATTAATTAAAGTTCAGGGTTACAGGGAGGTTAAAACTTGAACGTACAGGTATGTCTCTATAACTACCCGGATTAAAATCGGGCAATTTTTTTAATACACGCCTAAATTCATCTACAGCCGATTTGTTGTTTGGGGTAGTGGTAATATCTGAAACAGTCACCCCGCCATTTTTCTCAATTATAAAAGTAGCTATCATTCGCTGTTGTGTCGAAACTGCATTTACTTCAAAAGTCCTGAATTTTTTCATGATGATCTTGTTAATCTTTTCAACAGAGCATTTGTAGGCTATTTCAGCATTGTCGTTTTCACAGCCTTTACAAACTGGCTGTTTTCCTAAAACGACATATTTCGGTTTTATGTTTAACGCTTCAAGTTCATCTTTAGAAGCTATCAAATACTTTTTAAGCTCTTCGTTATAGATATAAGTAAAAGTATGAATATGCGCATTTTTCCCTTCCTCAATGCTTTTGTCTTTAGGTAGAAATGGAGCGAGCCGGTCTACATATTGTTTTATTTTTTCATAAAGCAATTTATTTTCGCAGGCAATCTTTAAAGTTTCAGGAATTACTTTTCCTTCTGCATCTGAGAGAAAAGCAAAAGATATCGGAAAATAATTTTCCTCTATTGTTTGTTTCAGGCTGTCAGTTACATCTTCAGATATCAGGTTGTTCAGATCGGCTTTAATCTTTTCGGTATAACAAGCTGATCCTTCAATTGCATTTTCACATTCTTTAAATGTAGCAAAGGTTCTTGTATTAGATTGTGCTACAGAACTATGACTAATAATTAGGATTAGCAGGGTAATCAAAAAATATTTCTTTGTCATTTGATTAGGAAAAATATATAAAATTAATCCACATTTATAGTAAAAGGTATGACGAAAGATTGTATTGTAGGTACTCCTTTAATTAGTGCAGGTTCAGCTTTAGGAAGCGCTTTAAACTGTTTGGCAATTTCTGCTCTCAATCCTTCTGTTCCTTCCATTATTTTAGATAATGTTATCTCACCCGTAGTAGTTACTGTAAAGTATACCATTACCCTGTAATGACCTGGAAGTTCGGATTGAGGAACTTTAAAATTCTTCAGCACGAATTTCTGAATCGGATTGGCTAAACATGGAAATCTTACAAACGCGTTTTCATTCTCATCTTTACAGTTTTTATACCTGGCATACTGATCGTAGGTAAGCAATTCAGGTGTTTTATCAAGAAATGAAACTCTTTCGACAGGGACATAGTTTTGATTGTCAGAATCAGGTACGAACTTCAAATTAAAAAGATGCGCACTTTTTCGTATAGCCATTTTATCGCTTTTGGGGTAAAATGCTGGTAAACGTGAGATAATGTTACGGATAGCCATATGTAGCGCATTGTTTGCGCAAACAATTTCAGTGTTTTCTTTTATTACTTTTCCCTGCTCATCAGTCAGGAAAATTACAGAAATATAGAATCCGTCTTTTTCAGGAGAGTTTTTTATCTCTTCTATGATTTGTGGAGTTATTAATTTGGTGATGAGGTTTTTAAAAGTTTCCTCGGTACAAAGAACGGGATCAGCTTCTTTTATACAGTGCATGAATACAGCCTGTTCCCCTAATTCTATAGGCGGAAAATTTTGAGCATGAGAAGTCAGACAAAATGCGAAAGCAATTGCGAGTAAGGTAAATTTCATATTGTTTGATTGTTTAAACTGCAACGGCACCTTTAATGTGTGGATGCGGATCGTAATTCTCTATAGTAAAATCTTCAAATTTAAAATCGAAAATGTTTTTTACTTCAGGATTCAGTTTCATTGTAGGAAGCGGTTTTGGCTCGCGGCTTAATTGCAGCTCAAGTTGCTCCATGTGATTGTTGTATATATGGGCATCGCCAAAAGTGTGGATAAAATCTCCCGCCTCTAATCCTGATACCTGAGCAATCATCATGGTAAGCAATGCATAAGAGGCAATGTTAAAAGGAACTCCTAAGAAGATATCGGCGCTGCGTTGGTACAACTGACACGATAATTTTCCTTCTGCTACATAAAACTGAAAGAAGGCATGACATGGTGGCAATGCAACCTTACCATTTGCAACATTCTCTGCAAAAGATTTTGAAGTATCCGGCAATACACTTGGATTCCATGCGGAAACAAGCATCCTGCGACTGTTAGGATTGGTTTTTAGTGTTTCAATAATTTCAGTTATCTGGTCAATCTCTTTATCATCCCAGTTACGCCATTGGTGGCCATAAACAGGACCAAGATTACCGTCTTCATCAGCCCATTCATCCCAGATTTTTACGCCGTTATCATTAAGATAGCCAATGTTTGTTTCACCGTTTAAGAACCAAAGAAGCTCATGTATAATAGACTTAAGATGCAGCTTTTTTGTAGTGACTAAAGGAAATCCTTCGCTAAGGTCAAAACGCATCTGGTAACCAAAAACGCTTTTAGTGCCCGTACCTGTACGGTCGCCTTTTTGAATACCATTTTCTAAAACATGTTTTACTAAGTCGTGATACTGCTTCATCTTTTCTTGTTTATCTGCGGATTTGTAGATTTTGGTTATTTGATGCTTTCGAATAACCGAACTAAACAAATAGCCAAATTAACTTTCTCTCTTTGATATTTCGTCGCGAATTTTTGCTGCCTTTTCATAGTCCTCGTTCTGTACAGCACTTTCAAGCATGTCATTAAGTTCCTGCATGTTGTAAGCAGAATATCCCTCGCCGGAAACCGTTTCTGCACCAAAGGTTTGTGGTTCAGAAAGGATGTCTTCGGGTTGGGTCGGATTACCATCGGCGTCCTGTTCCGGATTTAGCTTAAGGAAAATACCAGCTTTGTCGAGTATGTTCTTATATGTAAATATCGGTGCGTTAAAACGAAGTGCTAAAGCAATAGCATCTGATGTTCTTGCATCGATAATTTCTTCAATACGATCCCTCTCGCAAATAATGCTGGAAAAGAAAACACCGTCTACCAGTTTGTGTATTATAACCTGCTTTACAACGACATCAAACCTGTCGGCAAAGTTTTTAAAAAGGTCATGGGTAAGAGGCCTTGGCGGTTTAATTTCCTTTTCAAGGGCGATAGCTATAGACTGAGCTTCAAAAGCACCAATAACTATGGGCAATTTTCGTTCTCCGTCCACTTCATTAAGGATAAGTGCATACGCTCCGTTTTGAGTCTGGCTGTATGAAATTCCTTTTATAGTAAGTTTTACTAAGCTCATAATTAGTCTTTCCTGTATAGAAAAAGGGCTATCCGGAAAAGATAAACTATCGTTTTTCGGATAGCCCTTTTAGAGGGCACAATTTAAAATAAAATTATGAGTTTTGAGCTTTAAAGGCTTTAATTTTTTCAGTCAACTTAGGAACAATTTCAAAAGCATCACCTACAACACCATAGTCGGCTACTTTAAAGAAAGGAGCATCGGCATCAGAATTGATAACCACTTTTACTTTAGATGAGTTGATACCTGCAATGTGCTGGATAGCTCCTGATATACCTATAGCAATGTAAAGGTTAGCCGCTACAGGTTTGCCTGTTTGGCCAACGTGCTCGCTGTGAGGTCTCCATCCAAGGTCAGATACCGGTTTAGAACATGCAGTAGCTGCTCCAAGAACGGCTGCAAGGTCTTCAAGTATACCCCAGTTTTCAGGGCCTTTAAGTCCGCGTCCGCCGGATACTACGATCTCCGCGTCCGCAATAGTTACTTTTCCGGATACTTTTTCAGACGATTCTACTTTTACAGAGAAATCAGCATCATTAAGTGATGGAGAGAATTCTTCTTCAGTAGCGCTCACTGCGTTTTCAAATACACCGTAAGAGTTTTTACCAATGGTAAGCACTTTTACATCTGTAGTTATTTCTGTTATATTGAAGGCTTTGTTAGAAAAAGCATTTCTTTTTACCTGAAACGGAGAAAGGCTTATCGGTTGTGCAACTACGTTTGATGCATAGCCTGCTTCAAGTGCTACTGCTACTAAAGGAGCAATATAAAGGCTGTCTGTAGTAGAGTTGAATAATACGATTTTTGAGCTTTCTTTTTGTGCAGCCTGTTTAATAGCATCTGCATAGGCTTTTGCGTTAAATGCTGTAAGCTTATCAGATTTTACATTAAGAACTTTGTCTACACCATATTTACCAAGCTGTGCAGCAGCATCGATAGCATTAATGGTTAGGGCTGTTACAGTTGTTCCTGTTTCGCCTGCTATTTTTTTAGCGTATGAAGCAAGTTCTAAAGCTGTTTTTTTGAATTTACCTTCAGCAAATTCAGCATATATTAATATTGACATGATATCGTGAATTGAAAGATTAAAAAATTGAAATATTTAAAATCTATGTTGTATTAGATTACTTTAGCTTCGTTGTGTAAAAGGTTTACAAGCTCATCAAGATTGTCAGCGCTTATAAGTTTTACTGCCGATTTTGGAGCAGGTTTTTCAAATTTCACTGCTTTAGTATTACTGTTGGCTGCAACAGGCTCAAGAACAGTAAGCGCTTTTTGTCTTGCCATCATAATACCTCTCATATTTGGTATTCTAAGGTCTTTTTCTTCAACAAGTCCTTTTTGACCACCTATTACTAAAGGTAATTTTGCGCTAAGCGTTTCTTTACCACCGTCAATTTCCCTTACTGCTTTTGCATCACTGCCATTAACCTCAAGGTTAATACAAGAGTTTACAAAATCAAAACCAAGAAGACCTGCAAGCATACCCGGAACCATACCACCATTGTAGTCTAATGATTCTTTACCTGCAATTACAAGATCAAATCCGCCATTTTTTACTACTTCGGCAAGTTGTTTTGCAACAAAGAAGCCGTCGGTAGGGTTAGCGTTAACGCGGATTGCTTCGTCAGCGCCTATTGCAAGGGCTTTTCTTAGCGTAGCTTCGGCATCAGGGCCGCCCACGTTTACTACTGTAACGTTTGCGCCGGCCTGTTCTTTAAACCATATGGCTCTGGTTAGGCCGAATTCGTCGTTAGGGTTAATTACAAACTGAACGCCATTGGTGTCAAACTCGCTGTCACCATTAACAAAGTTAATTTTCGCTGTGGTATCAGGCACGTGGCTGATGCAGACTAATATTTTCATTTTTATAAAGTTATAAAGTTGAGGTTTTTCCGTTACGAAAATAATAAATTTATCTAAATAAAAAACTATGCATGCATAATAAATGTAATTTTTTTAAAAATTTGAACGATTAAATTTATTAATCATAAAAATTAAGCTTTAAAACACTGATTATTGCGAATAGTTGCTGTTTTGTGACTAAGTTACTAACAATGCATTAATTTAGAAATATAAGGGTATTAAATAATTTTAAATCTTTATTTTTGCCATTCATTTAATACGAATAAGAAGTTACATGAGAACGATACAGTTTAGAGAAGCTATTTGCGAAGCGATGAGCGAAGAAATGCGCCGCGACGAGTCTATATATTTAATGGGTGAAGAAGTTGCCGAATATAACGGTGCTTACAAAGCCTCAAAAGGAATGCTTGACGAGTTTGGCCCTAAGAGGGTTATTGATACTCCAATTGCCGAACTTGGTTTTGCAGGTATAGCAGTAGGAAGTGCAATGAACGGTAACAGACCTATTGTTGAGTTCATGACTTTTAACTTTGCTTTAGTTGGTATTGACCAGATTATTAACAACGCTGCTAAAATGCGCCAGATGTCTGCAGGACAGTTTACAATGCCAATGGTATTCCGTGGGCCTACGGCTTCTGCCGGTCAGCTTGCTGCAACACACTCGCAGGCATTTGAAAACTGGTATGCAAATACTCCGGGTCTTAAAGTTGTTGTACCATCTAACGCTTATGATGCAAAAGGATTATTAAAATCGTCTATCCGTGATAACGATCCGGTAATCTTTATGGAGTCTGAGCAGATGTACGGAGACAAAAGCGAAGTGCCGGATGGAGAATATACAATTCCGCTTGGTGTTGCCGATGTAAAACGTGAAGGTAAAGATGTTACTATTGTATCTTTCGGAAAAATATTAAAAGAAGCTTTCATTGCTGCTGACGAGCTTGAAAAAGAAGGTATTAGCTGTGAAGTTATCGATTTAAGAACGATCCGTCCTATGGACCACGATACAATTCTTAATTCGGTTAAAAAAACAAACAGACTTGTTATTCTTGAAGAGGCTTGGCCTTTTGGAAGTATAGCGTCAGAGATAACTTACATCGTTCAGGAAAGAGCGTTTGATTATCTTGATGCTCCAATACAAAGAATAACTACAGCAGATACACCTGCTCCTTATTCACCTGTACTTTTAAAAGAATGGCTTCCAAACGCCGGAGACGTTGTAAAAGCGGTGAAAAAAGTTATGTACAAATAAGAAAATAAACCCTTATATTTGAAACTTCATCATACTATTTGATGAAGTTTTTTGTTTATAGCATATATGAAAAAATTTTTACTCTTTTTGTCTGGATTATTCTTCCTGCTTTCGGGCACGATAATGGCACAGACTAAAGTTAGTGGTGTTGTAGTTGATGACACAAATACCTCTATACCTTATGCTAATGTTTACTTTAAAGGAACCAGTGAAGGAGTGATTACAGATGAAAACGGTAAGTTTTATCTTGAATCTAAAAACACATATACAGAGGTTGAAGTTTCATTTGTTGGGTTTGCTCCAAAAGAGGTTAAGCTTAATGGAACTTCAAATTATAATCTTACCGTAAAACTTAGCGAAGCAAGAGAATTAAAAGAAGTTGTTCTTTATGCGGGTAAGACTTCAAAGAAAAATAATCCTGCCATTGATATATTGCGAAAAATATGGGAGCGCCGTCGTAAGAACGGACTTAAAATGTTTAAGCAATATGAATATGATAAATATGAAAAAGTAGAGTTTGACATGAACACTATTGATAGTGCCTTCATGAAAAATAAAATCTTCAAGGGTATGGAATTTATCTTTGAACATGTTGATACCTCTAACATAACGGGTAAAACCTATCTTCCTATATTTATCAACGAAGCATTAAGCAATGTTTATGGTGATAACGTAAACAACAGGAAAAAAGAGATAACACGCGCCAATAAAAACTCAGGATTTAGTAACAATCAGCAAATCCTGGCTTTTATAAAAGACCTCTATGTAGAATATGATATCTACGATAATTACCTTAAATTTTTTGATAAAGACTTTGTAAGTCCTCTTTCACGTACAGGCATAAATGTATACAACTATGTGCTTGCAGATAGTACTTACATAGAAAATAAATGGTGTTATAATATTGTATTCTATCCAAGGAGAAAAGCAGAGCTTACCTTTAAAGGTAATTTTTGGGTAAACGATACTACGTTTGCAATTAAAAAAATAGCAATGTCTGCCAGTAAATCGGCAAATATTAACTGGGTAAAAGATATTTACATTGAACAGGAGTTTGATGTAGTGAACGATTCTGTTTTCCTACTGAAGCGTGACCATATGATGTCTGATTTTGCAATCAGCAAAAAAGAAGACTCAAAAGGGGTGTACGGAAAAAGAACAACACTTTTCAGGGATTATGCTTTTGACAAGAAAAAGGCAGATAATTTTTATGCGGCAGATGTAAATCGCCTTGATGAAAAGATCTATGAAAAGGATGATAATTACTGGGAAGAAAATCGTTTTGAAACATTAAATAAGGACGAGCGGGGTGTATATAAAATGCTTGATACCCTTAAAACGGTACCTAAGTTTAAACGTATTTACAGTCTTGTTGCTACTTTGGGCAGCGGATATTATCAGATAGGTAATTTTGATTACGGTCCAATATTTTCAAGTTTTGGATACAATAGCGTTGAAGGTATACGTCTCCGCACCGGTGGGCGAACTTATTTTGGGCAAAATGATCCATGGAGGGTGGAAGGATACACAGCTTATGGTTTTAAGGATAACAAGTTTAAGTATGGTATTTCCGGTAAGTGGATGGTTAACAAAGATAAGCGGGTTATACTTGCTGCGGGAAACAGGCGCGATGTTGAACAGATAGGGGTAAGCCTTACTGCTACCAGCGATGTATTGGGCAGGAGTTTTGCTTCGTCATCACTTTTTTCAAGCGGAAGCAACAACAAGCTTACCAATGTAAACTTTACTACTTTTTCGGCAGAAATTGAACCTGTAAAACATCTTGTTTTTAGGGGGAGCCTTAATTACCGTACGCTGAGGTCGGCAGACCCCAATCAGTTTAGTATGGATTATTATATAGATCCAAATGATAGGTCTAAGGGGACGAAAGGTAACCTTGAGCAATATGAATTTGGTGCTATGGTAGAATATATGCCTAAGAGAAAAACGGTTGGTTATGGTGTAGAGCGAACAGATGTAGATTATAACTATGCTAAGCTTTTCCTTAATTTCTCTCAGGGTATAAAAGGAACTTTTGGAAGTGATTTTGAATACCAGAAAGTACAGTTTTATTATAGGCAGCCTATTTTAGTAGGTGGTTTTGGAAGACTGTTTACGACTTTAGAGGCAGGGAAAATATTTGGAGATGTTCCATTAGGATTAATGGGTATTGTACCGGGTAACCAATCCTACTTTATTATTGAAAACACCTACAACCTTATGAATTATTATGAGTTTGTGGCCGATGAATATGTGTCGCTTCACCTGGAGCATAATTTTAACGGAAGGCTATTTTCGAGAATACCAGGAATAAGAAATCTTAACTTAAGGGAGATTATAGGTATTAAAGGAGTTTACGGAACAGTGTCTGACGGAAACAGAAGGCTTAATGCTTCGAGCATTGTGTATCGTGCCCCTGAAGATGTATATTGGGAATATCATGCGGGAATTGGAAACATCTTTAAAGTTTTCAGGATAGATTTTGCTTGGAGGGGTAGTTATTTAGACCTTCCTGATGCGCATAAATTTACTGTTAAAGGCGTTTTTGGATTCTATTTCTAAAAGTTAAAAGTTTCATAAAAAAGATGTAACTTCGTGTAAGCTATATTCTATCACCTAACTATGAAAAATTTAATTTCATTACTCATTCTTTTAGTGGCTTTGATTTCCTGTGATAAAAAGGAAGAAGCCAAACCTATAGTTGTTAAACAGGAGCATATAACTACAGATGCAATAGTAGGTACGGATAATGATGGAGTGTATGATTTGTCTAATATTGACGATATCAAATATAAATGGAATGCTTACGTAAATAAAAAGCTGAAGCCTAAGGATTCTATTGTCTTAGAGCAATTTGAGATTATTAAAACGAAGACCCGGGATGCTACTGCGGAAGACTGCTATCTTCTTATTGGTAAAGCTAAAAAACAAAAGGTGACTGTAGGAACAATTCTTAGTTTGAAAGAAAGTAAGTTTTATACAGATCTAAAGCAAAATTCAGGCTTTAAAGCCTATGAAGTGTTAATATGCAATGGTTCCTGCGGGGAAAACATTTGTAATCCAAGCGTTGTTGTGGCGGGAGGATCGAAGCGACTAATATGTTCATCATGTGATGAATGTGCTAAAATTTCGGGAAGTATTGATTAATCATTTGTAAGATTTTTTTAACACATCATTGGCTTAATTATTTTACTATTTGCAATAAATTAGTTCCTCAATAATCACCCAACTAATCTTAAATTTATGAAAAAGAAAATCTTAAAAAGTATTGCCTGTCTTTTGTTGATGAGTATGGCATGGAGTTGTAGTAACGAGAGTGACACTATAATGTCAGACTCAAATGAAAATGGAATAAGAGATGGTTTTCATGAAAAAAGTACCAGTGTTTGGAATGGCCCGATTGCTCAGGAGACAACAAGCGGACAATTTACTATAGTTGCCGACATGGCAGCATTAAGGGGGGAGTTTGAATCTAAGCTTTTAGATCAGGGAGGAGAGCCGGTAAAGATTGAAACCATTATTGTGCAAAGAAAAATAGCAATTAACAATCCAAATGACAGGCTTGTGTTTCTTATTGGAGGAGGACGTACTGCTATAACTAACAAAAGCGTTTCATCTGGGGTTATTTTAAGTGCTGCTTCAGGCGGTATGTACTTTAGTAGTGGTCCTGGGGGCGGAGTTGGCGGAGACCCTAAATCAGTAAGCTGCTGGGGTTGTGCTACAGGATGCTTTCTTGAATATTATGATATAGACGGTCATAAAGTGCCATACTGTAATTCTGCAGGATGTGGACCTCTTTGTGATAAAAAAGAAGATTAACTAAGGGAAAATGTCCTTAAAAATATAAAGCAAAGCCTCCCCTTACGGAGGCTTTGCTTATTTATATGGTAATAAAATGGAAAATACAATCCCATTACTTATAGCTCTTGATGCTACGTTTGAACAAATAATTGCATTATATGGGTTTCCTGTTTTTTTAAGCCGGCCCTCCGGTTTCGAAAGCCTGTCACTTATAATCTTAGAACAGCAGGTTTCTTTAAGCTCTGCAAGGGCATCATTTAATAAATTAAAAGGTCTTATTGGCAATTTTACGCCTGAAGCAATTACACAGGTCACAGAACAGGAATTTAGGGAATGTGGCATAAGCAGGCAAAAAACGTCTTATCTGCATGTTCTTGCAGAGGCAGTTTTAGATGGTATTATAGATTTTGACAGCTTTTCAGATAAGAATCATGAGTTGGTGAGAGCGGAATTGGTAAGATTAAAAGGTGTCGGCAATTGGACTGCGGATATATATCTTATGTTTTGTTTACAGTTACCGGATATATTGCCTTTAGCGGATATCGGAATAGTTCGGCAATCAGGGATTTGTGGGGTTTTACAACCGCAGAAGAGATAGCTGAGTATTCAAAAAGATGGAAACCTTATGGGACAACGGCTGCTTTTTTATTATGGCATTATTATTTAGAAAAGCGGGGTAGAAAATTCCCGCATTAAATTAATGTAAACTCCTTATTTTACTATGTTTTTAACGGTTAAAGCTTTGCAAAACAGTATTTTTATGCTACTTTTGCACCCGCTTAATTACCAAATAAAGATATAGTAAAGATGACAGCAGCAAGATTAAAGACTTTTGATGTGCTTATAGAAATCCCTAAAGGGAGCAGGAACAAATATGAATATGATTTTCAATTGAAGAAAATACGTTATGACAGGATGTTATTCTCGTCTATGATGTATCCTGCAGATTACGGTTTTGTACCAGAGACTCTTGCTCTTGACGGAGACCCGCTTGATGTACTTGTGTTGGTTACTGAGCCTACTTTTCCTGGTTGTGTTATGGAAGTAAAACCGATTGGTGTTTTCCATATGGCAGATGAGAAAGGTCCGGATGAGAAAATTATCTGTGTACCGGTATCAGACCCGATCTGGAACAAATACAGCGACCTTAACGAGATTAACGGTCACCTTATAAAAGAGATCGAACATTTCTTCCAGGTGTATAAAGACCTTGAGAATAAAAAAGTTGACGTAGGTGGATGGGGTGATGCAGCAGAAGCTCGCGAAATCATCGATCAGTGTGTTGACCGTTTTGAAGCTATTGAAAACAGACCTGAAGAATTATTCAGTATACGATAATTCTAAACATAGCATTATTATTAAAAAAAGCAATATTCTGTTAAAGGATGTTGCTTTTTTTATTTTGGTTTTTGTTATATTTACAATATTAACAACAAACCAAAACCTTAATTATGAATTCAATAATGATTTACGTGCCAATAATAATGGCCGTGCTGGGATTGCTTTTTATGGCTGCCAAAAGATCATGGGTACTTAAACAGGATGCCGGAGATGGTAAGATGAAAGAGATTTCAGATTACATTTACGAAGGAGCACTGGCCTTTCTTAAAGCAGAATACAGGTTACTTACTTTCTTTGTTATCATAGCAAGTATTGCACTTGCAGGAATAACCTTTTTGCCGGGAGCAAAAACACATTTACTTATCGTTGTTGCTTTTATTTTTGGCGCTATTTTTTCGGCCCTTGCAGGAAATATGGGTATGAAGATTGCCACAAAAACTAACGTGCGTACCACTCAGGCCGCGCGAACAAGCCTTCCGCAGGCGCTTAAAGTATCTTTTAGCGGAGGAACTGTAATGGGACTTGGTGTTGCCGGTTTAGCTGTACTAGGGCTTACCGGTTTTTTTATATTCTTTTTTCACTATTTTATGAATGGCACATGGACTAATGCTGCCGATATGACCATGGTGCTTGAAACTCTTGCTGGTTTCTCTCTTGGTGCTGAATCTATTGCGCTGTTTGCTCGTGTAGGTGGTGGTATTTATACCAAAGCTGCAGACGTAGGTGCTGACCTTGTAGGTAAAGTGGAAGCAGGTATTCCTGAGGATGACCCTCGTAATCCTGCGACGATTGCAGATAACGTAGGGGATAACGTAGGAGATGTGGCCGGTATGGGTGCCGATCTTTTTGGATCGTATGTGGCAACAGTACTTGCGGCTATGGTGCTGGGTAACTATGTGCTTAGGGATATTATTGTAGGGAATCCTGAATTTACAGATGCCTTTGGCGGAATAGGGCCTATTTTGCTTCCTATGGCGATTGCCGGTTTCGGGATATTATTCTCTATTATAGGAACTACACTTGTTAAGATTAAAGATAATAATGCTAAAGAAGCGCAGGTGCAAAATGCACTTAACATGGGTAACTGGGTGTCTATAGTATTAGTGGCTATCTCCTGTTATTTCTTGGTAAAATACATGCTTCCTGATACTATACTGATGCAGTTTTATGGTGAAGGCGGTAAAGAGATATCTTCATTACGTGTATTTGGTGCTACGATAGTAGGACTTTTTGTAGGCGGTACTATATCATCGGTTACAGAATATTATACAGGGCTTGGTAAAAAACCAATTCTGGCCATTGTACAAAAATCAAGTACCGGAGCAGGTACAAATATTATAGCGGGCCTTGCAACAGGTATGATCTCTACATTCCCTACAGTACTTTTATTTGCAGGTGCAATTTGGGGATCGTATGCTTTAGCAGGATTTTATGGTGTAGCGTTAGCAGCTTCGGCTATGATGGCTACAACAGCTATGCAGCTTGCTATTGATGCCTTTGGTCCAATATCTGATAATGCAGGTGGTATTGCTGAAATGAGCGAACTTCCTAAAGAAGTACGTACACGTACAGATATTTTAGATTCTGTAGGTAACACTACTGCTGCTACAGGAAAAGGATTTGCAATTGCTTCTGCGGCATTAACATCGCTGGCATTATTTGCGGCTTACGTGACTTTTACAGGAATAGACGGTATTAACATATTTAAAGCACCTGTACTGGCAATGTTATTTGTTGGAGGTATGATTCCCGTAGTGTTCTCTGCTCTTGCAATGAACTCTGTAGGTAAGGCAGCAATGGATATGGTATATGAAGTAAGAAGGCAATTCCGTGAAATTCCAGGAATCATGGAAGGTACCGGAAAACCTGAATATGGCAAATGTGTAGAAATATCTACTAAAGCTGCGCTTAGAGAAATGATGCTTCCAGGGATACTTACTATTGGTTTTCCTATTGCAATTGTATTGTTAGGTATGCTTGTGTATTCTGATAACAACCAGTTGGTGGCTGAAATGCTTGGCGGTTATATGGCAGGCGTTACAGTATCGGGCGTGCTTTGGGCAGTATTCCAAAACAATGCAGGTGGTGCATGGGATAACGCTAAAAAATCTTTTGAAGCCGGTGTAATGATTAACGGAGAGATGACCTATAAAGGTTCTGATGCTCATAAGGCTGCGGTAACAGGCGATACTGTAGGGGATCCTTTTAAAGATACATCAGGTCCTTCAATGAATATCCTTATTAAGCTTACATGTCTTATAGGGCTTGTGATTGCACCAATATTAGGTAGCCATACAGAAGGTGCTGAAATAACAAATGTTCAGGCAGCAACGGTAATAGAACAACCGGTTATTACGGCTCAGGAATCGAACACTGAAATTTCAATTGACCGTCAGAAAGATAACGATGGTAAAACAACCGCAATTGTAACTATTTCTACCAAAACAAATAATGAGGAATTAAAAACAGAACAAAAAACTTTTACAGGGACCGAAGCTGAGGTTAATGCTCAGATAGAAGCTCTGAAAAAGAAATAACCAAATCTAAATACAAACGAAAAGCCTCTGCATTTGCAGAGGCTTTTTAATTATGTGAAGGACTAAAATAATCCGTTTACTTCAGCATTTATTTTGTTTATTATTTCACCAAGATCTTCAGGATTGTCTACAAAATTGTTTTTATCTACATCTATTATAAGAAGCTTACCTTTATCGTAGCCCTGAATCCAGGCTTCATAACGCTCGTTAAGGCGGCTAAGGTAATCGATAGAAATAGTGTTCTCATAATCGCGACCTCGCTTGTGTATCTGTTTTACGAGATTAGGAATAGAGCTGCGAAGGTAAATAAGCAAATCGGGCGGGCCTACAAAACCTTCCATCATATCAAATAGGGCTTTGTAGTTGTTATAATCACGATTTGTCATTAAACCCATAGCATGAAGATTGGGAGCAAAAATGTGCGAATCTTCATAAATAGTCCTGTCCTGAATAGTGTTTTTTCCGCTTTCGCGAATTTGCATTACCTGACTGAAACGGGTATTTAAAAAGTATACCTGCAAGTTAAATGACCAGCGTTCCATCTGATGGTAAAAATCATCCAGATAAGGGTTGTCTACCACATCTTCATAGTGAGGTTCCCATTTAAAATGTTTGGCTAATAATCCGGTAAGAGTGGTCTTTCCTGCACCTATATTTCCTGCTACAGCTATATGCATTATTTGGGTAATGTTATTTTATATGAGTTGATTTCAGAGTCTGTAAAAATAGACAAAATTTGTGCTGTATAATGAAAACTTTGAAAGCTTTTTTCAACTATCGAAATAGGTGTTTGCGTTTGCTTTTCAAGGTTATAGAAGTATAGCCTATTGTCTTTTTTCATAATAAGTTCTTTAGCTGATACTATTTGTACCTGGTCATACACCGGAGCTACACCAAGAGGGCTTACATTACCAAAAAGATTTACTACAAAGCATTTGTTTGCGGTATCTATCCAGTAAAAATAATTGTAATCGTTCTGGTAATATTTAATGTTGTCTGTAAACGGAGGGGTTATGGTTTTAAAACTATATTGACCTAAATCGAACAAACCCAATTGCTGCGTGTTTATATCATAAAGCCACAAACGGTTTTGCGATGCCAGTCCGGCAGCTTCAATAACGAGCGGCTCGTTAAGGTTAGAGAAATTGATGCGTTTAGTTTCGTTAAGCTGGTTATCGAGTAATACAACTGTATTGAATTTTCGGTAAAAAAGCACTAATTGCAGCGGATTTTGAATATCTACCTTATAGATCTCACTCAGTGATACTGCTTTATATTTTAAAGTCTTTCCGTCTTTTTCTTTACTCAACTCATTATTTAGAATGGTGTATTTCCATCCAAAGTTATCAGTCCCAATATACCGCTCCTGCCCAATTTTAGTATTAGATAATAGCTTAACAGGGATTTCCAACTCCTGTGCAGTAACTGCAGAAAAGGATAATGATAGAATAAAAATAATCAGTTTTTTCATCAGGGGAAAAGTACAAAAAATAACCTGTCTGGCTAAACTGTTAGTGTTTAAATCTTTTATAAGTATACTTAACAGTATTTAACACTAAATAAAACTACGTAACAGCTGCCTGATAATGTGTAGATTAATTTAGCTTCAAATAAATAATCATTAATACTATTAAATCATGAAAAGAATAATTGCATTATCAGTAATTCTGTTGGCATCATTAAGCCTGCATGCACAAGAGTTTAAAGGAGTAGCAACCTATGAGGCTAAGATAACCCTGCCGGAACAAGTGGGAGAGGAAAAAATATCGGAAAAAATAGATGATGAAACAGATAAGCTGATAAAAGAGGCTATGGCAAGTGCATTGCATAAAACATATACGCTGACATTTGATAAAATCGCATCTTTATTTGTTCAGGAGAAAAAACTGGCTCCGGTAAATCCGTCACTTAATATTTCTATAAGCATTGAAGACAGTGCAGATGGTACTCAGTATAAAAACATTAAAGAGAACAGGCAGGTATTAGAAACATCGCTTTTTGAAGACGAATTTCTTGTGAGTGATGTACTGAATAAATATGAGTGGAAGCTTGAGCGGGAGGCTAAAAAGATAGGTAGCTACACGTGTTACAAGGCTACTGCAGTAATAAAAGCAGAAGAAATTGAAAACGAAACGAAAGGGATTTTAGATACTAAACCGAAAGATACTAAGATAACAGTATGGTATACACCGGATATACCTGTGGGGCATGGACCTGCAAACTATTGGGGATTACCTGGTTTAATATTGGAAGCTAATGATGGTATTACAACATTGGTGTGTTCAAAAATTGTACTGAACTCTAAAGATAAAACTGAAATCAAAGCACCTAAAAAAGGTAAAAAAATTACTGCTTCAGAATTCAAAAAATTAGAAGCTAAAAAAATGAAAGAATTTGAAGAAACTCACGGTAATGGGGAAGGGCAAATGATTTTCATTGGCGGATAAGTATTAGATTCTATAAAAATTAACAGTTTTACGGGTAACAAAAGTGCGTGGTAATAGTCTTATGATTTAAAGACAAAATCTATACCATGAAAAAAATACTTTTTACTCTCGTTGTCGCTTTGTTTTCAATAGCAATTGCTAATGCCCAGAATTTTCAGGGAATGGCCGTGTATGAATCTAAAACAAGCCTTGGCGACGATATGCCTAAGCTTGATGATAAAGAAATTACGCCTGAAATGAAAAGTATGATTGAAAAAGGCATGAAGGCAATGTTTGAAAAAACATTTGTGCTGAATTTTGATAAAACAGCGTCTATTTATTCTGAAGAAGAAAAGCTAGATGCAGCCGGAGATCAGATGACAAAGGGCTTCAGGATGATGGGATCTATGATGGGTGCCGGAGGTAAACAGTATAAAAATATTAAAGACAGAACTGTACTTCAGGAAAAAGAGATTTTTGGCAAAGAATTTCTGATCAGCGATACAATGCCGCAGATAAAATGGAAGATAGAAAGTGAAACAAAAAAAATAGGTAGTTATACCTGTTATAAAGCTACAGCTTCGGTGCCTGTGGACAAATCTAACCTAATGAATTTCCGACCTAAAAAAGGTGCTGAAGAAGAAATGAAAAAGAAAAGTGAAGAAGAAGCCAAGTCTACAAATTTCATGGATATGATAGAGGCACCTAAAGATAAAACGATTACTGCATGGTATACACCGGAAATTCCTGTTAGCCAGGGACCGGAGGAATATTATGGGCTACCGGGACTTATACTTGAAGTTAGCGATGGCAAAACCATGCTGCTATGTTCTAAAGTTGTTCTAAATCCTAAAGAAAAGGCAGAAATTAAGCCTCTTAAGAAAGGCGAAAAAGTTACTAAAGCGCAATATTCTGAAATCATGGTAAAGAAAATGCAGGAAATGCAGGATATGTATGGCGGCGGTAAAGGCGGTACAAGAATCAGGATAGGCGGATAAAGTCCATTGCATTTATAATACTATAAAAAGCCGGCATTATGCAGAGGGCTAATGCCGGCTTTTGTGTTTGTTCTGATCACCATTAACCTTACTAAATCAATATAACACAGATGAAAAAATTACTTGTTGCATTGTTGCTACTGCTATCAGGAGTAACATTTGCACAAACTATACGTGTACAGGGCACAGTAAAAGACTCTGTTGGGGTAGCGCTGGAAATGGCTAACGTTATGGCGGTGAACAAAGCTACCAATGCAATGGATTCTTATGCTATAACAGATGATACGGGGCGTTATCAGTTGGTGCTTTCTGCAAATACTACTTATTTAATTAAAGCAAGCTTTATAGGTTTTACAGCTTTTGAAACGACCATTACGACGGGGGCTGAAAATATGCTTAAAAATATTGTATTGCAGGAGGGGATTCAATTAAATGAACTTGAAATTGTGCATGAAATGCCTGTTACAATCAGGGGCGATACCATTGTCTATAATTCTGATTCTTTTACAAATGGCAGCGAACGCAAACTGGGCGATGTGCTTAAAAAGCTTCCGGGAGTTGTTGTAGATAAAGACGGAGGGATTACTGTAGAAGGAAAATCTGTTTCTAAGCTTATGGTAGAAGGAAAGGATTTTTTTGATGGTGACACAAAACTTGGAGTTCAAAACATTCCTGCCGATGCTGTGAGCAAGGTTGAGGTGCTACGTAATTATAATGAAGTGAGCCAATTAAAAGGTGTTGAGAATAATGAGGATAATATTGCGATGAACATTAAACTAAAAGAAGGCAAAAAGAATTTTTGGTTTGGCGATATGAGTGCTGGGGCAAGCATTGGGGAGGGAGAGCGCTATATAGTTAATCCTAAACTGTTTTATTACAATCCTAAATTCAGTTTTAATTTTATAGGAAATCTTAATAACACCGGAGAGCTGCCGCTAACTATGCAGGATTATTTTAGATTTAGCGGAGGTTTTAAGAACATGATGCGTAAAGCGGGCACAAGTTTTAATGTGGGCTCTAACGATCTTGGGCTTTCATTCATGCAAAATAACAAGGCAAAATCTATTGAAACAAAATTTGGAGCTTCTAATTTTAGCTATAATCCTACGCCGGCATGGTCGTTAAGTGGTTTTGTGATAGCAAACTCCAATACTACCGAGATGCAGACGAAAAGCAGGATGACATTACTTGATCCTATAACAGGCAATGCCCAGACGATTCAAGATACCGATGAGACATTGCAGCAAAGTACCGATTTTGGATTACTAAAATTAAGTTCCAGCTATAAGCCTAATAAAAACTTTCAGTTAGATTATGACCTTTTCTCAAAGATATCCAATCAAAAGGAAGGTAGTGGATTGCTGTCAACAGTAACACCGCAAACGGAGCAAAGTCAAAGTATTTATACAACTAAAAATCAGAAACCATTCTCGTTTAATCAGAATCTGAATATGTATTATACATTAAACGATAAGAATGTTTTTGCTTTTGAAGCGCAACATCTGTATCAGGATGAAGATCCTTTGTATAATGCTAATTTGGGTAACAATCCTTTTCCGGCAGGAGCAGGAGGCTCGCTAACAGGACTGAATCTTTTACCTGCAAGCCGTTATGATATTTCTCAAAAACGTTTTGTGAAAACCAATAAACTGGATGCAAAGCTGGATTATTATTATACACTCACTCAAAAGAGCAACATCAATCTAACACTTGGTAATACTTATGCCTACCAAAATTTTAATTCGTCTATTTTTCAAAAGCTTGATGATAATTCGGTAAATAACTTGGGTGGTGATACTGTAAATGATGTAGACTATTCATTTAATGATGCCTTCTTAGCACTTCACTACAGATTTTTGTTAGGCAAATTTGAATTTAACCCAGGCGTTAGTGCACATAGTTATTCTTTACATAACGATCAGTTAGGGTATGGAGTTAGTAATACTTTTACAAGGGTATTGCCTGATGTGTTTGCGGAGTTCAGTTTGAAAAAATCTGAAAAGCTTACATATACTTATACTATGACGACCAACTTTGCCGATGTAGCCGATTATGCCCGTGGATTAGTTTTAAACAGCTACCAGTCGCTATTTCAGGGTAACAGGTATCTAAAGAATGGATTGTATCAAAACCACTCGTTAAAATACTTCAAGTATAATATGTTCAACTTTACCCAGATATATGGTGCTGTAACATATACTAAAATGGTAGATGCGGTTAAAAGTCTTTCGGCCTTTAATGGTGTCAATCAGTTGGGTACAGTAGAAAATTCACCATTTGCAGATGAAAGTGTTTCGGCTTACGGAGGTTATAACAGGAGTTTTGCCCGCTTTTATAAAGCCTCTTTCAACGCAAGTGTATCGTGGAACAGGTTTAATAATTTCAGAGCTAACGCTATTAATGGCGAAGCAACTATAGCCAACTCTGTACGACAGGTAAGTGAGCAGGTGTCACAAAGTTATACAGCGAGTCTTGGAACAAACTTTAAAACATTACCAAATCTTGAATTGGGATATGCCTTTACACTTAATGACTACACAAGTAATAAATTTTATAACCATAGTCCGTTTGCCAAATTTGATTATTACTTCTTAGATGCTTTTACGGTTACTGCAAACTATGAATACACTCATTATTACAATGATGCAAGGACATCAGATAACGAATATGACTTCCTGAATGCAGATATTATGTACAGGGCTAAAGACAGTCATTGGGAGTTTAAAGTAGGAGGTACAAACCTTTTAAATACAACCTCCTTAAACAGCGACAGTTTTAACCAGTTATCAACTTCTACATCACGTTACAGGGTACAGCCCAGATATTTACTGCTAACGATAAAATACAATTTATAAGTATTCTCTTATTTTTAAAAAGCTGTCAGTCGACAGCTTTTTTTTGTATTTAATCTATTAGACGGGCTCTTATTATATAATCCAAACCGTAATTTTTACTTTTGATATTGTATCCCCCAATTTTGGTATGTCAATTTTGATGTGTCCTGATAGTAACGAACGTAATTGATATAAGGGTTATGGATAGGCTTATTAAAAGTGTACCGATTATTGTAATCGCGAGCTTTCTTGGATATTTTTTTCAGAGTGGTGATTCAGAATTTTCAAATTTAGAGTCGGCAAGCTTCTGTGCATTAATGGTTTTCATGCTTACAGCATTGTTGTATATTTTCAGGAAACCTTTGAGACTGGCTATAACAAACCCCGGTAAATATATGTTTTTCATGATTGCTGCAGCACTGCTTACGTATGGCGTTTTGTATGCTAGTCTTGAATATTTTTATAACTAACCACTCAGTTATAAAATATTATAAAGGTTCTTTTTATAAGTATATTTTATATAAATAGGTTTTAGAATAGATAAAGACTATATTTATGCCTAAATTATACATTATGGTATCAGACTTACAGTCTAAAAAAGCAAGTTTCAACACACTTGCATTCCAAATAAGGGTTGATAATCTTGAATTTTTCAGAGGTAAAACACTTTCAAAAGTATTTTCAATATCAAGTTCAGAAGGAAAATCAGAACTTGTTTTCTCTAAAGTTGAAATTCCTGTTGCAATCAAGGATAAGCTAAAAGAAGCATTCAAATCTATCTTCGGATAGTAAGAGCATAAAAAAAATACCCTCACGCAAGTGAGGGTATTTTTTTTATATAAATCAGGAATTAGATCCCGAAAGCAGTCTTTACTTTTTCAACATAGTCAAGTTTTTCCCAAGTAAACAGCTCAACAGTTACTTGTTTTTCTTCACCGTTAGGCGATCTGAAAGTTTTAGTAACAGTTTCCGGCTTGCGGCCCATGTGTCCGTAAGCAGCAGTTTCACTGTAAATAGGGTTTCTTAGTTTTAAGCGTTGCTCAATAAAATAAGGACGCATGTCAAACAGCTCTTCTACTTTTTTAGAGATCTCACCATCGGTAAGGTTTAGTTTAGAAGTACCATAAGTATTAACGTAAATATTTGTTGGTTTAGCTACACCAATAGCATAAGATACCTGTACAAGAATCTCATCTGCCACACCCGCAGCAACAAGGTTTTTAGCGATATGGCGTGTTGCGTAAGCAGCACTACGGTCTACTTTACTTGGGTCTTTACCGGAGAAAGCACCACCACCGTGAGCACCTTTACCACCATAAGTATCTACAATGATTTTTCGTCCTGTAAGGCCGGTATCACCGTGAGGCCCTCCGATAACAAATTTACCGGTTGGGTTAATGTGGTAAGTAATTTTTTCATTAAAAAGATAAGCATACTGAGGGTTGTTTTTTATAACCCTTGGTATAAGAATGTCTATAATATCTTTGTTGATTTTAGCAAGCATAACAGGCTCATCTGCAAAATCATCGTGCTGTGTAGAAACTACAATAGCGTCTATGCGTACAGGTTTGTTGTTATTGTCATACTCAAGTGTAACCTGGCTTTTAGCATCAGGTCGTAAGTATGTTATTTCGCTGTTTTCACGACGAAGTGCAGCAAGTTCCTGAAGCAGTTTATGCGACAGGCTAAGTGCTAAAGGCATAAATTCTTCGGTTTCGTTTGTAGCATAGCCAAACATCATACCCTGGTCTCCGGCACCCTGCTCTTCTTTGCTGGCCCTGTCTACTCCTTGGTTGATGTCCTGAGATTGCTCATGGATAGCGCTTAATACGCCGCATGAGTTAGCTTCAAACATATATTCGCTCTTAGTGTAACCAATTTTACGTATAACCTCACGGGCTATATGCTGTACATCAAGATATATTTTAGATTTTACCTCACCTGCAAGTATTACCTGACCTGTAGTAACAAGCGTTTCGCATGCCACTTTAGACTCAGGGTCAAAAGCAAGAAAGTTGTCGATTAGTGCATCTGAGATCTGGTCAGCAATTTTATCAGGATGTCCTTCACTCACTGATTCTGACGTAAATAAATAAGCCATAGTATTCTCTATAAGTTTGGTAGAGTAAAGTGATTGCTGAGCAGCTAAAAGTAGGGAAGTCCTGCTTTAGCTTTTTTTTAATGAGGTTGCAATCAGTCAAATCTTTCCTCTAAATTTTATGGGACAAAGGTATAAAACCTTATTCGAATAAAAAAAGGACTACACGATTTTAATTATAGCCTTCCGTTTCAAAAAAGTTTAAATACGTAGTATTTAATATACTGCTTTCGAAAACGTTATCTGTTAAAATATGAAATTTTGTTTGGTCATGTCAAAAATAGTCTCGAAGTTTGTCTTATCAATATCTGAATAAAAATGAGATCAAATATTTGTCATACGTGTTATTTTATGTGGAACATTTCTGCAGGGGTAACTGTTGACTAATTTTTAATCGCAAAAATTATATACATCTAAGCCTCTGCATACAGCAGGGGCTTTTTTTATTACCATAACTCAAAAAATCAAAATGAAGGCATTAACATCAACATTCAGCAATTTTTATCATACATGTTTTATTACATGCATGTGGTGTTGGATTATACATTGGTGTTGCCAGAAGAGAATGACATAAAAAATCTTAGTTTTTTAGTTCTAGTGTCAAGGTCCTTTTGGTTTTCCCATCCAAAAGGACCTTTTTTATTTAATCATCTTTCAATAATTATAAAATTTACTATCATGAATTCAAATATCATCAACGTTTTAGGTTACTCAGGCAATAACAGCCAGTTTGTTGTAAAAACTCTCAACGCTAATCTTCGCATAAGCGAAAATTCAAAATATCCTGAATTAGAGGGGCCAAACCCTTACGAATACATTCTTGCCGGGTTTGCAGGCTGTATTAATGCGCTTGGCCAGCTTGTAGCAGCTGAGCAAGGCATAACACTAAAATCATTACAAATAGAAATTACCGGGAACCTTAATGAGCCAAAGCCTAAAGGTAAAAGCAGGCCGGGTTTCCAGAATATAGAAATTACCCTTAAGCCAGCAGCCTCGGCTTCGCTGGAAGCTTTGCAAAACTGGCTTCAGGAAGTACAGCGACGTAGCCCTGTTTATGATAACCTGGTGAATAATACCCCTGTAGATGTTACTTTGTTTAAAGAGTACTCCTATAACTAAGTAGATCTGCTATCCCTGTAGTATAGGGCAGTTGAAATGTGAATAAAGTTTTGTTATAAGTTGTTTTTTGTTTGTTTGTTAAGAATACTGCCTTTAGATGGGCTAAAGGCAGTTTCTTTATTAAAAATCCCCATTACTATCATGAGCCAAAGAATAAACATAGTGCTTTTCGGAATCGGCAAGACCGGAAGTGCTCTCATCAATAAAGCGGTAAAAAACCGTAAAGACCTTGCAATAGATGAACAGATAGACCTTAGGTTTCCTGTAATTACCAACTCTACAGTAGCTTTTTTTGAGAAAGAAGGCGCTAAATACTCATGGGAAGCGAACTTTATACAGTTTGGCGTACCCTTTAAACTGGAAGATGTTGTAGACTATGTGCATAGCAATAACCTTGATAACCTTGTAGCTGTGGATGCTACGGGTAGTTCAGAATTTGTAAGGCAATATGCCGGACTTATAAAAAGCGGTTTTAATGTAGTTTCTATAAATGAAACACTTAACGCTTTACAACCCGATTATGAGCAGGAAATTTTACGTACCGCATTGAATCGCGGACTCGATTATAATTTTATTAATCTGCCGAAAGGCAGTGATGCCGCAGCTGCCAATGAGCTTTTTACAGCTATACTGGCTATTGCGCAAAAAAGAAAGGCTGTTGCATAAGGCAGCCCTATGTGAATTTTAGATTGGTTTGGTTTTTTAAAAAGACAGGTTTCCAGAACCTGTCTTTTTTATTGCGTGATTTTAAATACAAATATCTTCGCTTTACTTGGCAGATAGTCAATCGTACTTAAAAAAGATAAAGCATTTTCATTTGCAACTGTTTCCAATGTTTTATCGGCCGGCAGTTTTAGGACAGCTTTTGCTATGTTTAGGGCAGTTGTAATTCCGTTAGTATTATCGTTAAAGGCATCTTTATCATTTTTAGTTCCGCTTACATGCCATGTAATATGTCTTGATTTTGTATTAACATGTTTCTGCCTTGCTATATGAACCTGTAATTCTTTACCATCTGCATTTGGTTTCTCAATTCTTTTCCAATAGTCCAGTACGCCACTGTGCATCCACTTGCCTTCTTCTGTATTTTCTATTTCAGTTTCGTTTCCTGTTATGATGATATGAAATTGATTTCTGTCTTCAGAACGCGTTTCATTTAAAAAAGATTTAAATGTTTTCATTGTATAGTTATATAATTATTTATGTTACGCAGATTGTATATCTGTGCATTTGGTGCAAGTGTACGAATTAAACGCCACATCGTTCTGCTCAAAACAAAATTTGCAAACCACAAGTTTATGTTGTAGCTTTGCACTGTTCTTTAACACATTGATATGTTATCACGAAAGGCAGAGGGAATAGACCCGTTGAAGCCTTAGCAACCCTTTATACTTAATTATTAAAGAAGGTGCTAAATTCTACCAAGCGAAAGTGCGGATAGATAACACACGAAATATTGCTTCTCTGCAATATTCCACTCCCAATTTTTTGATGACATAATAATTTAAGTACTGGATAAGTTTATAATCCAAAAGCGCAGGATTCATAACCCTGAGGTCGTTTTTTTACTTTACCTATACTTTGGTGTTAAAGATTTATCGTTTCGGATAACCTGAAACTTTAAACTTTAAACAAAAATTATGTCAGGAATTCAACAAGCCATAAAAGAAAGAATACTTGTGCTCGATGGAGCTATGGGTACAATGCTGCAGCGCTATAATTTTTCTGAAGAAGATTTTCGCGGCGAACGTTTCAAAGATTTTCCGCATTCGCTAAAAGGCAACAACGATTTGCTTTCCCTTACCCAGCCAAAGGCTATTCGCGATGTGCATTACCAATATTTTGCGGCAGGTGCCGATATTGTAGAAACCAATACATTCTCAGGTACTACAATAGGTATGGCCGATTACCATATGGAGCATTTAGTGTATGAACTTAATTATGAGTCGGCACGCATTGCCCGTGAAGTAGCTGATGAATTCACTGCAAAAGAACCGCACAAACCGCGCTTTGTTGCAGGCTCTATAGGCCCCACAAACCGTACTGCCAGTATGAGTCCCGATGTAAATGATCCGGGATATCGCGCTGTTACATTTGATGATTTGCTTGTTGCTTATAAAGAACAGGTAAAAGCATTGATTGCCGGCGGCTGTGACTTATTGTTGGTTGAAACCATTTTTGACACTTTAAATGCTAAGGCCGCCCTTTTTGCCATAGAAGAAGTAAAAGACGAACTAGGTCTTGATATTCCTGTTATGGTAAGCGGTACAATTACCGATGCTTCGGGGCGTACGCTTTCCGGACAAACAGTAGAGGCATTCCTTATATCAATATCACATTTACCATTATTAAGTGTAGGTTTTAACTGTGCCCTTGGTGCAGATCAGCTTAAACCTTATCTTAAAAGGTTAGCGCATAATACATCGTTCAGTATTTCAGCACATCCTAATGCAGGGCTGCCAAACGCTTTTGGGCAATATGACCAGACTGCCGAAGAAATGCAGGTTCTTATTAAAGAATATCTTGATGATAACCTTATAAATATCATTGGTGGATGCTGCGGAACAACACCCGAGCATATCCGATTAATTGCGGAAGTTTCCGCTCAGTACGAACCCCGAAAAAGTGAGATTGCCGTATAAATGAAAGTGACTGAAAGATATCTCAAACTATCCGGTCTTGAACCGCTGATCGTTACACCAGAAAGTAATTTTGTAAATATAGGCGAACGTACTAATGTCACGGGTTCGCGAAAATTCCTCCGTCTTATTAAAGAAGAAAAGTATGAGGAAGCCCTTGACGTTGCCCGTGCCCAGGTAGATGGTGGTGCCCAGATCATCGATATCAATATGGATGAAGGAATGCTTGATGGCGTGCATGCCATGACTACATTCCTTAACCTTATAGCGTCTGAACCGGATATTGCCCGTGTTCCTGTAATGATTGACAGCTCTAAATGGGAGATCATTGAAGCCGGACTTAAAGTAACGCAGGGTAAAAGTATTGTAAACTCTATAAGTCTTAAAGAGGGCGAGGAAAACTTTATCCATCATGCTAAAAAAGTAAAACGTTATGGTGCTGCTGTAATTGTAATGGCTTTTGATGAGGTAGGCCAGGCAGATACTTATGAAAGACGTATAGAAATATGTAAACGTTCTTATGATGTACTGGTTGATAAAGTAGGGTTTCCACCCGAAGACATAATTTTTGACCCTAACATATTTCCTGTAGCAACAGGTATGGAAGAGCACCGCAAAAATGCGCTCGACTTTTTCCTGGCTACAAAATGGATACGTACTAATCTTCCATATGCTCATGTAAGTGGCGGGGTAAGTAATGTGTCATTTTCTTTTCGTGGTAACGACAGGGTAAGGGAAGCTATGCACTCTGCATTTTTGTACCATGCTATTCAGCACGGTATGGATATGGGTATCGTAAATCCTGAAATGCTGGAGATTTATGACGAAATCCCTAAAGACCTCTTAGAGCATGTTGAAGATGTACTTTTAGATCGTCGTGACGATGCTACAGAACGTCTTTTGGACTTTGCAGAAAACGTAAAAGGCGATGTAAAAGCCATTGAAAAACAAGCTCAGGAATGGCGATCATACCCTATACAGGAAAGGCTGACGCATGCTCTTGTAAAAGGGCTTGATGAATTTATTGAGCAGGATATTGAAGAAGCACGATTACAGGCTACTAAACCTATTGAGGTTATTGAAATTAACCTCATGACGGGTATGAATGTAGTGGGTGACCTGTTTGGTAGCGGAAAAATGTTCCTGCCACAAGTGGTAAAATCGGCCCGTGTAATGAAAAAAGCCGTGGCCTACCTGCTTCCTTTTATAGAAGAGGGTAAGGGTAAAGGCTCATCTGCCGGGAAAGTGCTAATGGCAACCGTAAAAGGTGATGTTCACGATATTGGTAAAAACATTGTTGCAGTAGTTTTAGGCTGTAACAATTTTGAGATAATAGACCTTGGCGTAATGGTACCGCCGGAAAGAATAATTGAAACCGCTGTTAAAGAGCAGGTAGATATTATTGGCTTAAGCGGACTTATAACACCTTCGCTTGACGAGATGGTATATTTGGCTAAAGAGATGGATAAACTGAACATCAGTATTCCTATTATGATTGGCGGGGCTACAACATCGCGTGCGCATACTGCTGTTAAGATAGCTCCTGAATACAGGGAGACGGTTGTACATGTTAATGATGCGTCGCGTGCGGTAACAGTAGCAGGTAACTTGCTGAATAATGCAACAAAAACAGAATATTCTAAAAACCTTAGGGAAGAATATGATAAGCTTCGCGAGGGCTATCTTAACCGTTCGCGCGATAAGGATTTTCTTAGTATAGAAGATGCCCGAAGAAATAAATTAAAATTAGACTGGGATAATTTTACGCCCGTTACACCCAAATTTACAGGTGTGGCTACCATTGAACCAAATCCATCTGAACTGGTAGATTTTATTGACTGGACTCCTTTTTTCCAAACTTGGGATTTACATGGTAAGTTTCCGGCAATACTCGAAGATGAGGTAGTAGGCGAGCAGGCGAAAATTTTGTTTGCTGATGCCAAAGCTATGCTCAAGCAGATGCTGGAAGAAAACTGGCTTGAAGCCAAGGGAATTTACGGAGTGTTTCCTGCGCAACAGGTAAATGACGACGACATTCAGTTGTATGACGAAAATGGTAAGCCAAATGTAAAATTCCTTACACTGAGACAACAATCGCAAAAAACAAAAGGTGCACCTAATATTGCGCTTTCCGACTTTATTGCGCCAAAAGATACAGGCAAGACCGATTATATGGGGGCTTTTTGTGTAACCACAGGTTTTGGTGTAGATGAAAAAGCTGCTGAATTTGAAGCAGAACATGATGATTACAACTCTATAATGGTTAAAGCACTTGCCGACCGTTTAGCAGAAGCATTTGCCGAATACCTTCACTTAAAGGTGCGTAAAGAAATTTGGGGATATGCATCAGGCGAAGGGCTTAGTAACGACGAACTGATAAAGGAAAAGTACGAAGGTATACGCCCTGCACCGGGGTATCCTGCATGTCCTGACCACTTAGAGAAGAAAACCATTTGGCAGTTGCTGGATGTAGATAATAAAATAGGCGTTTCGTTAACCGAAAGCCTGGCTATGTGGCCGGCATCATCGGTATCGGGATATTATTTTGCAAATCCGCAGAGTAAGTATTTCGGACTTGGTAAAATAAAGGAAGACCAGGTGATTGATTATGCCAAACGAAGAAGTATAAGTACAGACGAAGCCACAAAATGGCTTAACCCGAATATAGCTGACTAATGAAAGTAACAGAACACATAGAAAATGCCCAGGGCAAAACACTTTTTTCTTTTGAGATACTGCCTCCGCTAAAGGGGCAAAACATACAGTCTATTTTTGACAGTATTGATCCGCTTATGGAATTCAAGCCACCATTTATAGATGTAACTTACCATAGGGAAGAGTATGAATATAAAGAACTTCCAAGTGGGCTATTAGAAAAGAAAATAGTTAAAAAACGTCCGGGAACTGTTGGGATATGTTCTGCGATTCAGAATAAATATCAGGTAGATGCTATTCCGCATATCCTTTGTGGTGGATTTACAAAAGAAGATACCGAAAACTTTTTGATTGACCTTGACTTTTTGGGTATACAAAATGTTGTTGCCTTAAGAGGAGATGCCGTTAAAAGTGAGATTTACTTTAAGCCGGAAAAAGAAGGAAATCAGTATGCAACCGAACTGGTTACACAGATTGCCGATCTTAATAAAGGGATTTATCTGGATGCCGATTTGCAGAATACATCAGCGACTAATTTTTGTATTGGTGTTGCCGGTTATCCTGAAAAGCATATGGAAGCGCCAAGCCTTGACAGTGATATTTATTTCCTGAAACAAAAAATTAAGAATGGAGCTACATATATAGTAACACAGATGTTTTTTGATAATAAAAAATTCTTTGATTTTGTTGCTAAATGCCGCAAAGAAGGAATCACAGTTCCTATTATTCCGGGATTGAAGCCAATTTCTACTAAGAAGCAGCTAAACCAGATTCCGCATCGTTTTAAAGTAGATTTACCGGATGACCTTATTATGTCTGTAGTAAAAGCAAAAGATAACGATGCCGTAAGACAGGTAGGTATTGAGTGGTGTACGGAACAAAGTAAAGAACTTGTTAAAGCAGGTATTCCTGTATTACACTATTATTCTATGGGTAAGCCTGATAATGTTAAGGCTATTGCCAAAGAAGTATTTTAGAGATAATTGTTTGTTTGTTATATAAAAGAAGAAGCCCGAAAGTTTTAACTAATGGGCTTCTTTTTGTTTTTATATGTGCTTTTAATATGTGATTAATCACATTCCTCCATTTTATCAGGAGTAGTTGCAGGAGTATTTTTATCCTGCTCTTTCTCCTTATCTTTTTCCATTTCTTCCGTCCACCACGGTAAAGGTGTTCCACACATAGTTATTATAATTTTCTTTTGTTTGTATTTTGACTATGTGAGAAAAAAGATAAAATTTCTATGGTTTCATTATTTAAACGATAATATAGGCTGTTATGTTTCGCTACGACAGCTCTTCTGATACCTGTTAACTCAGAATTTTGAAAAATATATGGATTAGTTGATATGAGCTTTAATGCGTTGTCTAGCTTTATGGCAAAATTTTTCAAATCTTTTTTTGTCCAGTTTTCTTCAAGATATTCTATAGTATTGGATAATTCATTCAGGGCATGATCTGTCCAGAAAATATTATAACCATTTACCATAAATATCTTTAGCTTTTGAATGAGGGTTTAACTTCCCGGCATTAGCATCTGAAATTCCTTTTTCTATGGAAGTTTTTTCTTCACTCGAAATTAGACTCCACCAATCTTTGCTTTCAGTTTTTCTAAGCTCCGCTATCTTTTTAATAATAGATACATCCTCAAGGGTAGATAGCCATTGGATTAGTTCTATTTTTTGATTCTGTATTTCTAATTCGGCATTCATAATCACAACTATTTGTAATCAAATTTACTAATTGATACGGAATAATTAAGACTTAAGAAGTTAAAATATACTATTTCTTCTTCGTCATTTCCCTGAATACCGTTTCAAGGTTTTTACTCTTAAGCGCAATTTGTAAAGTTCTTAGGTTATTGGCTTGTGCAAAGTCAAACACAGCCGGGCGCATATCTTTTTCGGCAGTAAAGGTAAGTTCCCATGTATTGCCTTTTGTGTTTTTAGCAGCAGTAAGTTCAGGAAGACTTTGTACTAAGGTTTCATCTACAGGTTTGTCAAATTCTACTTCTATAACCTGTGCTTCTTTGTTATCTTTCACAAGGTTTTTCAGTTTCTTATCGGTAACGATTTTGCCGTTATTGATAATGATAACCCTGTCGCATATTGCTTCAACTTCCTGCATAATATGAGTAGAAAGGAATACAGTTTTGTCTTTGCCTATGTTTTTAATAAGATCGCGTATCTCTACCAATTGGTTAGGATCAAGGCCTGTTGTGGGTTCGTCAAGTATAAGTACTTCAGGATCGTGTAAAAGTGCAGCATCAAGGCCTACGCGCTGGCGGTATCCTTTAGAAAGTGCGCCAATTTTTTTGTGTGCTTCGGGAGATAATCCGGTAAGCTCGATCATCGCTTCAATGCGCGATTTGTTTACTTTGTAAACATCGGCATTAAAGGCGAGATATTCTCTTACGTAAAGGTCAAGGTATAAGGGATTGTGTTCCGGCAAATAACCTACCGATTTTTGTACAGCTTTTTGTTGTGTTGTTACATCACTACCATTTACCAGTGCAGTACCTTCGTCGGCAGTAAGATATGTAGTAAGTATTTTCATAAGAGTAGACTTTCCGGCACCGTTTGGTCCAAGAAAACCAACTATTTCTCCTTTATTTATAGAAAATGAAACAGCATCAAGCGCTTTTTGTTCGCCATAGCTTTTAGAAATATCCTTTACTTCGATTGACATACCCTTTGATTTTGAAACAAAAGTAGTAAGAAAACATTAATTTTGTAGTAGAATTAGAAAAATGGAAAATAATAGCGAAATGAGAACATGGCTTGACGAATTTAAACAGTCTAAGCCCTTAATTATAGCAGGTCCCTGCAGTGCAGAAACAGAAGAACAGGTAATGGATATTGCCCGTCAGCTTAAAGACTCCGGAGTGAGCATTTACCGTGCCGGTATATGGAAGCCAAGAACACGTCCGGGAGGATTTGAAGGTGTTGGGGCTATTGGCCTGAAATGGCTTCAGGCGGCAAAAGCAGAAACCGGATTGCCAATGGCAATTGAAGTTGCAAATGCCACACATGTAAAACTTGCGCTGGAACATGATATTGATGTGTTATGGATAGGGGCACGTACAACTGTTAACCCTTTTGCGGTACAGGAAATAGCAGATGCGTTAAGGGATACCGACAAGATAGTACTTATAAAAAATCCCGTAAACCCTGATTTGAGCCTTTGGCTTGGCGGTGTAGAAAGGCTTTATAATGCGGGGATAAAAAAACTTGGTGTAATACACAGGGGCTTCTCTACTTATGAAAAGACGAAATACCGAAATATACCGGAATGGCAGATAGCAATAGAGCTTCATGAAAGGTTTCCGGATTTGCCCATAATTTGCGATCCATCCCATATCACAGGGCGCAGGGATATGATTCAGCAGGTAGCGCAACAGGCACTAAACCTTAATTATAACGGTCTTATGATTGAAACCCATAATGACCCTGATAAAGCATGGAGCGATGCTGCACAACAGGTTACTCCAACCAGGCTTAAAGAAATAATTAACGGCTTGGTTGTGCGTAAAAAAACAGATGAAGATAGCGCCTTTAATGAAGAACTTGAAAAACTAAGACTTCGTATAGATGATTATGATTCTAAACTTATTCAGGTGTTGGGACAAAGGATGCGCATTGCCGATGAAATTGGGCATCTTAAAAAGGACAATAACGTAGCTGTATTACAAACCCAGCGATGGAAACAAATACTGGAGCGTATGAAAGCTGAAGGGCTGCCGGAAAATTTAGGTGAGGACTTTATTCTTGATCTCTTCAGGGCTATTCATCAAGAAAGTATAGCACATCAGGAAAGGATAATAGACAATTCATAGATAAATCCGCTTCACAACGAAGCGGATTTGTTTTTATCAAAAATTTCGCACCAGAAATCAATTAATTGGTGTTACATACCAAAAAGAGAATAACTATCTTTGCGGTATGACAGGATTGGTTTATAAATCTACAGGAAGCTGGTATACTGTAAAAGCAGAAAACGGAACTTTTTACGAATGCCGTATAAAAGGTAAATTCCGTATAAAAGGAATCAAGAGTACAAACCCCGTTGCAGTAGGCGATGTGGTAAATTTTGATCTTGATGAAACATCTGATGCTATAACGGGGCTTATTCATACAATTCACGATCGTAAAAACTATATTATACGTAAGTCAGTAAACTTATCTAAGCAGGTGCATATTATTGCGTCTAATATAGATAAGCTTCTCCTGTTGGTTACCATAAACAATCCGCCTACAACAACAAGTTTTATCGATCGTTTCCTTGTAACTGCTGAAGCCTATGGTATCGAGGCAATACTTGTATTTAATAAGATAGATACGTTTGATGATACAATGCTGGACGAACAGCTTTACCTGCAATATGTTTACAGCAGCATTGGTTATAAATGCTTACGTGTATCGTCTACAAGTTTAAAAGGGATTGATGAACTAAAGGCAGAAATGAAAGATAACGTGAGTATGTTTTCCGGTCATTCTGGAGTAGGAAAGTCTACCCTTATAAATACATTGCAGCCTGACCTTAACCTTAAGACCAAAGCAATATCCGAACAGCATAGCCAGGGTCAGCATACTACAACTTTTGCCGAAATGTTTGAACTTGATTTTGGCGCTAAAATTATAGATACTCCGGGTATACGTGGCTTTGGCGTTGTAGATATGTCAAATGAAGAACTGGGCGATTATTTCCCTGAATTTTTTGCGCTTAAAGATCAGTGTAAATTTAGTAACTGCCTGCACAAAGATGAACCGCACTGCGCCGTTAAAGAATCCCTTGATAAAGATGAAATCTCATGGTCCCGTTACCGTAGCTATCTTCAGATGCTGGAAGGCGATGATGAGCATTACCGTACCGATATATATGGCGATGGTAAAAATAAAGATGCTGAAGAGTAATGAGGGCAGTAGTACAAAGAGTCAGCGAAGCATCTGTAACTATAGAAGGTGATAAGGTAGCAGCTATTAAAATAGGCCTGCTTATTCTTTTAGGAATAGAAGATGCCGATACGCAGGAAGATATAAACTGGTTGTCGGCGAAAATTGCGAAACTTCGAATTTTTGGAGATGAAGAAGGTTTAATGAATCGTTCTGTAGAAGATGTAAACGGAGATGTTATTGTTGTTAGCCAGTTTACGCTTTTTGCTGCTACAAAAAAGGGCAACCGCCCGTCATATATACGTGCTGCCAGGCCTGAAGTTGCAATACCATTGTATGAATCTTTCATCGAGCAAATGGAGACAGAACTAGGTAAGAAAGTTCAGACAGGAGTGTTTGGTGCCGATATGAAAGTTGAATTACTTAATGATGGTCCGGTTACTATAATTATCGATACTAAAAACAAAGAATAAATTTACAGATTCTAAAAAAATCTGTTAATTTTGGCGAAACCAACTTTAACATGATTTTAAGAATTTCATTATTGCTATTTATGCTCTCTCAGAGCTTATTGGCTCAGAATTATGACCTTACGGTAGCTTCAATTCCCCCCGAACTTAAAGAAAATGCAGACGCTGTAGTACGTCTGGATAAGCAGGATATCATTATATCCTCAAGAAAATCGCTTTCTGAAAATAAGACAAGAATTGTTACTGTTTTAAACGAAAGTGGTCTGGGCAGTATAGACGCTATGGAATATTTTGATAAGTCTACATCTGTAAAATCTATAGAAGCTATTATTTATGACCAGAATGGCCAGCAAATAAAAAAAATAAAGCGTAAAGATTTTGCCGAAAGGGCTATTTCTGAAGGCTCGGTTATAACAGATAACAGGGTATTGTATCTTGATTACACGCCTTTGCAATATCCTTTTACAGTAGTTTTTAAAAGTGAAACAGAAACAAGTAATACTGCTTTTTTGCCTTCATGGTCGGCTATAGAGGATTCTGAAACAAGTACTCAGAAAAGCGAAATAAATATTACATATGTTCCTGACCTTGGCTTTAAATATAAAGAATACAATTTTGAAGGTGCTCAGGTAAAAAAGCAGCAAAACGGCAATACACTTTCTTATAGCGTAGAAAATATTGCTTCTATGAAAGACGAAGATTATTCACCCTCTTATTACAAGTTGGTTCCGTATGTAATGTTTGGACTTGAAAAATTTTATCTGGAAGGTGTAGAGGGTTCTGCCGAGAGTTGGGAAGCTTTTGGAGGCTGGTTGTATAACAGTCTTCTTACCGGTACAGATGAACTTTCTGAAGAAACAATAGGGATAATAAAGGGAGTTGTAGGCATTGAGACAGATCCTGTAAAAAAAGCAAAACTTGTTTACGAATATGTTCAGTCTAAAACCAGATACATAAGTATTCAGCTTGGTATAGGAGGTTGGAAACCAATGAAGGCAAAAGATGTAGACAGACTGGGTACGGAGATTGTAAAGCCCTTAGTAACTATACGCGTGCCTTATTAAAGGCTGTTGGCGTAGAGTCTTATTATACTGTCATTTACGGAAGTAAGTATAAGAAAGATTTACAGCAGGATTTTGTAAGTATGCAGGGTAATCACGTGATATTGGCTGTGCCTGATGGTGATAAAATGATATGGCTGGAATGCACAAGCCAGTCGACACCATTTGGCTTTAATGCCAACTTTACGGACGACAGGTTGGCATTGCTTGTAAAGCCTGAAAAAAGCCGGTTGGTTAAGACTGCAATTTATGATAGTAAAAATAATCTTCAGGGGTCTTTGGGTAAATACAGTATATCAAATACCGGTGCTATTACTGCTAATTTTACTATTATCAGCAAAGGCACACAATATGATAATAAACGTTTTTTAGAAACCAAATCTAAAGATGATCGAGATAAATATTATAAGTTGGCTTTTAATACTATAAGTAATATAAAACTTAAAAAGACTGATTTAAAGAATAATAAAGACGGTCAGACATTTACGGAAGATATTGCTGTTGAAGCCGAAGGCTATTGTAATAAATCTGGCGACAAGCTTATTTTTGCACCTAATGCTTTTAATCAGTACGATAAAATACCACAAAGGTACAGGTCCAGAAAAAATCCGTTTGAAATTTTGAGGGGATTTACAGATACAGATGAAATAACTATTTCACTTCCTGATGGGTATATAATGGAATCTAAGCCTGATGATATTACCATAAAAGAAAAATATGGCGAATATATTGTACAGTATATTCCGGCAGATAACGGATCGTTTATTTATAAGCGTTCATTAGTTATTAATTCGGGATATTATGCCAATACAGACTATGAAAACTATAGATCATTCAGAGAAAAGATTGCAAGAAACGACAACGCTAAAATTGTTCTTGTAAAAAAATAACCACACCAACTTAAAATAACCAAACCCCAAATCACCAAATGAAATTAACTAACACATTGTTGCTGTTCTTAGGCTGTATTTTTACGGTTGCAGCACAAAATTTTAAACCGGAAAAAGTAACCAAAGAAGAGTTGCTTGAAAAAGTGCATCCCCTTGATACTTCGGCGCCTGCAGCAATTTTATACAGGATAGGTAAAAGCTATTTTCCTGTAGGAGGAGAAAAATGGTATTTAGTTACCGAAGTAAAAACGCGTATCAAGATATATAAAAAGGAAGGCTATAAATATGCTAATGATCAGTTGTCTTATTATACAGGAGGGCAAATGATAAAAGCAAATTATTCTGATGCTTACACCTATAATCTTGTAGGGGAAGAAATTGTAAGGACAAAATTAAAAAGTGACGGAGAATTTACAGAAAAGGTAAACGAAGAATATAACAGAAAAAAAATAACAATGCCTAATGTAAAGGAAGGAAGTATAGTAGAGTATACCTATACAATTACAACTCCTTATTATTCTGTTTTGAGGGATTGGTATTTTCAATATGATATACCCGCTAATTATGTAGAATTAAAAACTACAATACCATTATATTTTACATATAACAGATATCTGGCAGGATATACAAAAGTAAATAAGGAAGATACTGCAATTAATAATCCTGCCGGTGTTAATTATAAAGAAGCTATAGATGTTTTTTGGGCTAAAGATGTTAAAGCTTTTAAAGATGAGGCTTTTGTAAATAACCCTGAAAATTACATGGCGATTTTAAAGCATGAACTTGCATCTACTAATTTCAGTTCAGGTACAAAAAACTATTCTACCGACTGGAAAGCATTGGCTAAAACAATATATGATCATGAAGACTTTGGGCGTGAACTAAATTTTAATTCATATTTTAAAGAAGATCTTCCGCAGCTGCTTACAGGAACTATTACCGTTGATGATAAAATGAATAAGATATTTTCATATGTTAAATCACGCATGACCTGGAATGAAGAGAATGGCTATTTCTGCGAAAAAGGAGTTAAAAAAGCCTATGAAGCAAAAACAGGAAATTCAGCAGAGATAAACCTTATACTTACAGCAATGCTTAGGGAAGCGGGCCTGAAAGCAAATCCTATTTTGGTCAGTACGCGCGATAATGGTGTGGCGCTTTATCCAAGCCATTCTTCTTATAACTATGTTATTGCCGGTTTAGAAACAGATAAAGGTATTGTGCTGCTGGATGCGACCAGTAAATTTACACAACCTAATATAATTCCTGAAAGAGCACTTAACTGGCAGGGAAGAATGATAAGAAAAGACGGGACAACTGTAGATGTTGACCTGATGCAAATGAAGAATTCTAAAGATGTAGTTTCTATTACTGCTAAACTTGATAAGGAAGGAATCTTTACAGGTAAAATAAGAGATATGCGTAATGATTACTACGCTTATGTTTTTAAAGAGAGATATGCAGAAATGAACGAGGATAAATATTTTGAAAGGCTTGAAGAAAGATATAATGGCCTTGAGCTTGGAGCTTACAAAAGGACATTAGAAAAAGACAGCCCAAACCCTGTTACCGAAGAATATGAGTTTACCCATAAAAATCTGGCAGATGTGATGGGAGGTAAGATATACTTTAGCCCGATGCTTTTCTTTACAGAGAAAGAAAACCCTTTTAAACAGGAAGAAAGGCAGTTTCCTGTAGATTTTGGTTACCCGTGGCAGGATAAATATATGATCAATATTACGCTACCCGAAGGTTATGTTGTAGAATCGTTGCCTAAACCTATTTCTGTTGCTATGGAAGAGAATATAGGCAGCTTTAAATACAATGTAGTGTCGCAAAATAATGCAGTTCAGATAAGCGTTTCGTTTGACCTTAATTATCCTACTGTTTCACATGCCTATTATAAAACATTGAAGGATTTTTATCAGATGATGATAGAAAAACAAAACGAAAAGATAGTACTTAGAAAAGCGTAATTATTGTTTTAAATAAAAAAAGCATCACAAAACAATGTGGTGCTTTTTTTATGCTGTAATGTTTCGACAGAAAGTTATAATTTTACGAACCTATACTTAAAAATACAACACATGGATATTAAAAACGCACAGGTAGAAGTAGACAACTGGATAAAAGAACACGGTGTGCGCTATTTTAACGAGCTTACAAATATGGCGCAGCTAACCGAAGAAGTAGGTGAGGTTGCCCGTATTATAGCCCGCCGCTATGGTGAGCAAAGTGAAAAAGAGAGCGATAAGTCTAAAGATCTTGGTGAAGAACTTGCCGATGTGGTTTTTGTAGTGCTTTGTCTGGCGAATCAAACAGGGGTAAACCTTCAGGAGGCATTTGATAAAAAGATGGATTATAAAAGCAAGCGCGATCATGACAGGCATCATAATAACGAGAAGCTCAAATAGTTTGTTATGAGAGAAAAGATAGTACAGCTTTTTGGAGGACTTATAATTTATTCCATTTTTGGAGTAATAATGGTATTGGTTGCAGGAAAAGAACTGCGGGGTCAATGGCCTTTTATAATCATGTGGACATTAGGAATGTCTTTGGTACACGTATTTGTTATGGAACCGCTTCGCGTACGCATGACTAAAAAGAGAATCGAAAAGCAAAATAAATAAAACACATTATGCACATTCGCCTGCATCTGCCAAATGGCATAAAATCATCTTCACTTCAAATAACAGGTAGTAAATCTGAAACCAACAGGGTATTGTTGCTTCAGGCATTATATCCCGGAATTACTGTCATTAATGTATCTGAATCGGATGATAGCGCAGCGATGCGCAAGGCATTAGCAGGTAATGATGCTATTGTAGATATTCATCATGCCGGTACAGCTATGCGATTTTTAACAGCCTATTATGCCATAAAGGAAGGTAAAGAGGTGATGCTAACAGGTTCAACCAGAATGAAGGAACGTCCTATAGGTGTTTTAGCAGATGCACTAAGAAGTCTCGGTGCAGACATTCAATACTTGGAAAATGATGGGTATCCTCCGTTAAAGATAAAAGGTAAAAAACTAACTGAAAATAAAGTAGCTCTTGCCGCAAGCGTAAGCAGTCAGTATATTACTGCTTTGCTCCTAATCGCTGCCAAACTTGAAAACGGACTTGAAATTACACTTTTAGGCGAAATAACATCGCGTCCTTACCTTGAAATGACACTTTCGTTATTAAAAGAGGTAGGAATCATAGTAGATTTCAAAGACAATGTTATTAGCGTTAAGCAATCAGCCAATAACCGCCAGCCAATAACTATAACAGTAGAAAGTGACTGGAGTTCGGCGTCTTATTTTTATTCTATAATTGCCCTTTCACCTACAGGTACATCGGTTACATTATCATCATATAAGCAAAATAGCTTGCAGGGAGATAGCGCTTTATCTGAAATTTATAAAAGCATGGGCGTAGTTACTAAGTTTAACGGAAACTTCATTACGTTAACGCGGGTTGACTGTCAGCTAACAACTGTTAACTGTCAACTAAACAACACTCCCGATATTGCACAAACCATTGCTGTAACCTGTTTTGGTTTAGGATTGCCATGTTACTTAACGGGACTTCATACGCTTAAAATAAAAGAAACCGACAGGCTGGAAGCCCTAAAGACTGAACTTGAAAAGCTAGGTGCTGATATAATAGTTACAGATGATAGCCTTACACTTAAAGCATCATCTAAAATAAATTCTGACGTTGCTATAGCTACCTATAATGATCATAGAATGGCTATGGCTTTTGCTCCGCTTGCTATAAAAGTTCCTGTTACTATTAAAGATGCAGAGGTGGTTACCAAATCATACCCTACATTTTGGCAGGATCTTGAGCAATTAGGCTTTGCAGCTACTACTGTATAGATGCTTTAAAACCCTGATTTTGCAGGGTGTTTTTACAATTAAAATAAATATATGGCAAAACACTTGACAACGCCTGTTTGACGATAGTATATTTGCAGGCAATTAAAGCTGAAGGCAAATAAGCCGTAAATGCTTAAAAATAAAAATAGAACATGAAATTATCTAACTTCAATTTCAACCTGCCTAAAGAACTTCTTGCCGAATTTCCTGCTGAAAACAGAGATGAAGCACGTCTTATGGTAATAGACAGAAAAACAAAAACCATAGAGCACAAGCTGTTTAAAGATGTGCTTGATTATTTTGATGAAGGAGATGTAATGGTGCTTAATAATACAAAGGTTTTTCCTGCACGCCTTTATGGTAACAAAGAGAAAACCGGTGCAAGAATTGAAGTTTTCCTTTTAAGGGAACTTAACTCTGAGCAACGCCTTTGGGACGTTCTTGTAGATCCTGCCCGTAAAATAAGGATAGGAAACAAACTATATTTTGGCGATGATGATTCTCTTGTAGCAGAGGTTATAGATAATACAACTTCACGTGGCAGAACACTTCGTTTTCTTTATGACGGATCGTATGAAGAGTTCCGTAACAAACTTACAGAACTTGGAGAAACTCCAATACCTAAATATATTAACCGTGAGGTTGTTCCTGAAGATGCTGAACGTTACCAAACGATATATGCTAAAGAAGAAGGAGCTGTTGCAGCGCCAACTGCAGGACTTCACTTTTCTAAACACCTTCTTAAAAGGTTAGAGATTAAAGGTGTAGATTTTGCAGAAATTACACTTCACGTAGGTTTAGGTACTTTTAACCCTGTTGAAGTAGAAGATTTATCGAAACATAAAATGGATTCTGAAGAGCTTATTATAAGCCAGGAAGCCTGTGATATCGTTAATAAGGCAAAAGCAAGCAAACATAAAATATGTGCTGTAGGTACTACTTCTATGCGTGCTATGGAAAGTTCTGTATCATCTGCTAAAACTCTGAACCCTTATGTAGGCTGGACAAATAAGTTTATCTTCCCTCCATACGACTTTAGCGTGGCAGATTGTATGATCACTAACTTTCATACACCAAAATCTACATTATTAATGATGATCTCTGCATTTATGGGCCATGATCTTATGCGTAAAGCATATGATGAAGCTATAAAAGAAGGTTATCGTTTTTACACTTACGGTGATGCTATGCTGATTTTATAATTATCAGTATATTAATAGTATTTAAAGCGGCTTTATGCCGCTTTTTTTATTTACTTATTTTAAACTTCGCAATTGAATTGATGTATGTCTAAATATTGAAATTTTTAACATTTTTTTTGTAGCTTGCTGAGGTTTGTAAAGACTTTTATTCTGAGTTTTTAAGTAACAGAAAAACCAATCGATACTACGTTGTCCAACCCACATCTGAAGTGCCAATTATTATGAAAAAAATAGTATTTGCCCTGCTGTTGTTATGCTTTCTGCCTTTGCAGGCGCAACAGGTATGGCCTGAGCCATTTATTATAAAAGCCGATTCACTGCTGTTCAGGCATGGCATACCCGACGAGAATTGGGAGTTTATAAACACAGGCGATAAAGAGCTGGAGTTGAAAGAAATTCTAAAAGAAGAAAATTCAAATAAGTTTGCACATTCTCCAACAGGTAATGTATCTAATGTGGGTGAGGTATCTCATGTGTGGACCCGTTACCGCCTGAAAAATGGATCTGCCACACCTCACATTATCACTTTTATAGGCAGAAGGCCTAAAGAAAATATCTATGTATTAAGAAATGGAAAGTGGCAGCATTTTCTTACCGGAGATATGGTGCCCTGGAGTAAGCGAAAAGGTATTAAGCAATTATCAGAGGTTAAGTTCATTCTTAAAGCGGGAGAGGAAATAAAGGTATACACCAATCTTGGGCGTATTACATTTTTTACAGGCATCTCTCCGGAGATAGGGGACTATCTTAAAGAAATGGACTATTATTACATAAAGAAACACAATTTTGAAACAGACGATGTTTTGTCGTTTGGCTTTTTTGGCTTTATATTTTTTGCTGTTATTTTTAACCTGTTCTTTTATTATGTAAACAGGGAGAGGGTATATCTTGTATATTCTTTTACACTGTTATTTTCGGCATTCCTGCTTGCCGAAAATGTATTTTCGTCATTGATATTTGATGAATTCAGGGTTGGATATCCTGCATTTATGGCCTTTACGGTAATAGGATTCATAATTATGCTTATCCAGACAGTGCGCTATTTTTTCAGGGTAAGTATTCATTTTCCCGGCTGGGATAAGTTCTTAGTGTACTCATCTATTGTCATGGCGGTAGCAGGTTTACTTATGTTTTTGGCTTTTGAAATGGACTGGATAATATTTCTATTCGTAATCGCAGTAATTATGGTGCTGGTTACTTTTACATTTATAATAGCTGCGATAGTAATGATTATTTCGTTATTACGAAAAAAAGATAAGGAGGCCCGTCTTTTTGTAATAGCGGCAATACCATTTATGCTGAGTCCGCTTGTTGCTTTAATCGTGCAATTAGACTGGGTTATTACTTCTTTTGGTATGTGGACAATACTTGTACTGTCGTGGGGGATGTTTGCCCGGTTTAAATCGCTTCAGATTGCAAATGCAAGGGCTGCCCTAGAAAAAGAGGAAGAACGTACACGTCTTATCGCATTGCAAAAAGAGCAGCTTCAAAAAGAAGTGGAAGAGCGTACAGCAGAATTACGACAATCGCTTGAGGATCTTAAACAGACTCAGGCACAGCTTATACAATCTGAAAAAATGGCATCGCTTGGAGAGCTTACTGCGGGTATAGCGCATGAGATACAAAACCCTCTAAATTTTGTAAATAATTTTAGTGACGTAAGTGTTGAGCTGATTGAAGAAATGGAGGAAGAACTTCAAAAAGGTGATACAGATGAAGCATTGGCTATTGCCGGAGATATAAAACAAAATCTTGAAAAAATAGCGCATCATGGCCGCCGTGCCGATGGTATCGTTAAGGGAATGCTGCAACACAGCAGGGCCTCATCTGGGCAAAAAGAGCCTGTTGATGTTAATTATCTTGCCGATGAATACCTGCGTCTTGCATACCACGGGCTTCGTGCAAAAGACAAGAGTTTTAACGCTACAATGAACACACAATTTGATGAAAACCTGCCAAAAATAAGCCTAATGGGGCAGGACGTAGGGCGTGTTTTGCTTAACCTTTTTACAAATGCTTTTTATGCTACCCAACAAAAGCAAAAAACAGCAGGGCCGGATTATATGCCTACGCTTACAGTAACGACTTTACAGGACGATGAAAATGTAATTATAAAAGTAAAAGATAACGGCACAGGGATATCTGATGAAATACGCGATAAGATATTGCAGCCGTTCTTTACAACCAAGCCTACAGGCGAAGGAACAGGTTTGGGATTATCCCTGAGCTATGATATTATTGTAAAAGGCCATAACGGCACAATTGACATTAATTCTGTTGAGGGAGAGTTTTCGGAATTTACAATTACACTGAAAAAATAACAATTCGGGATTTCCTGAATGTATTGATAGTATTAAATTAGCGATCCTGTCCGGACAGGAAGTGAACCAACCACGAATAAAACAATATGAAAATACTTGTAGTAGACGATGAAGCCGATGTACAGCCACTATTCTTACAGCGTTTCCGTAAGGAGATAAAAAGTGGTGAGATAGATTTTGATTTTGCTCTTTCGGGAGAAGATGCCCTTAATTATCTTCAGGAAAAACACAATGAGGTAGTGCTTATATTATCGGATATTAATATGCCCGGTATGAGCGGCATTCAGCTTTTAGGAACTATTAGAAAAAACTATAATCATCCTGCTCCGGTAGTAATGATGGTTACGGCTTATGGAGACAGTGAAAATTATAATCAGGCTATGGAAAATGGTGCTGACGATTTTTTAACCAAGCCTCTTGATTTTACCCTTTTAAAAGAAAAATTAAAAACCTTACCACACCATGACTAAGATACTCGTCGTAGACGATGAAGCCGATTTAGAGATACTGGTAAAACAAAAGTTCCGTAAAAAAATACGGGAGAATATTTATGAATTTGTTTTTGCGCAAAATGGTGCCGAAGCACTTGTAAAAATAAGTGAACACCCTGATCTTACTGTCGTTTTAAGTGATATTAACATGCCTGTTATGGATGGGCTGACACTGCTTACCAAATTAGCAGAAGCTAACCCTGTGCTTAAGGCAGTGGTGGTATCTGCGTATGGCGATATGCAAAATATCCGTACAGCGATGAACCGTGGTGCTTTTGATTTTGTAGTAAAACCGGTTGATTTTGAAGATCTTGAGCTTACTATAGATAAGACTGCTGTATATGTAAAGCAGATGCAGGATACCATTAAAGCTATTAAGGAAAACAATATCCTTAAAATGTATGTAGATGAAAATGTGCTGAATTTTATGGCGCATAAGGAATTTGAAAATTCACTGCTTAAAAATGAAGTGCTTGATGGCACAGTAATTTTTATAGATGTTTGCGGATTTACGTCGATAACTGAAAGAGCTCCGGCAAATGAGGTTGTAAATCTTTTAAACAGCATTTTTGATAAGATTGTTGGCGAAGTAATAGGCCAGAACGGGCATGTAGATAAATTTATGGGCGATGCAGTTATGGCGGTATTCCGTGGTGAATACCACTTGGATCGTGCAATAGATGCTGCTCTTGCTATTCGTACCCGTATTAATCAGGGAGATGAAGTAAAATTAGGAGAAATGTTATATCGTCCCGAAGTTTCTATTGGCATAAATAGTGGGGAGATGGTATCGGGTAATATTGGATCGGCTTCGTTGAAGCGACTTGATTATACTGTTATTGGCGATGTAGTAAATCTTGCACAGCGTCTTCAAAGTGCTGCCAAAGCCAGCCAGATACTTATTACCGAAGAAGTATATCAAAAAGCGAAAGAATCTTTTAGCTGTAATCCGGTGGGAGAATTCACGCTTAAAAACAAGGCAAAGCCTATTGCCGCCTATGAGGTTATTGAATAAATAAAAAACTTTAGGTTTTTTTAATTATTCCTTACTTTTACGGCACAACAAACAAACGATAATGGATTTTCAAAATACGCGCGAATACGCACAACAACTTGATGCCAAAGACAAACTGGCAAAATACAGGGAGGAGTTCCATTTTCCTCATGTAAACGGTAAACAGGTTATCTATTTTACAGGTAATTCACTTGGGCTTCAGCCTAAGAGAACAAGGGCTTATGTAGATGAAATTATGGATGACTGGGCAAAGCTTGCAGTAGAAGGCCATTTTTATGCCGATAAGCCATGGTGGGATTATCATGAGCGTTTTGCAGCCCCGCTAAGTAAAATAGTAGGCGCACTGCCATCTGAGGTTACAGTAATGAATACGCTTACGGTAAACCTTAACCTACTATTGGTTACGTTCTATAACCCTACAGCTACAAGATTCAAGATTATTTGCGAAGAGAAAGCTTTTCCAAGTGATCAGTATATGCTTCAGAACCAGGTAAAATTTCACGGACTGGATCCTCAGGATGCTATAGTAGAAATTAAAAGAAGACCGGGAGAACATAACATTCGCCTGGAAGACGTTCTTGCCAAGATAAAAGAAGTAGGCGATGAGCTTGCACTTGTGCTCATAGGTGGTGTAAACTACTACACCGGACAGGTGTTTGATATGAAAACAATAACTAAAGCAGGTCAGGATGCCGGTGCCTATGTAGGCTGGGATCTTGCACATGCTGCAGGTAATATAAAACTGGAACTGCACGACTGGAATGTAGACTTTGCCGCATGGTGCAGCTACAAATACATGAATTCAGGACCGGGTAATGCATCGGGTGCTTTTATACACGAGATGCACCATAACGATATGGACCTAAAACGTTTTGCAGGATGGTGGGGACATAACAAGGAACGCCGCTTTTTAATGGAACCTAACTTTGATCCAATTCGCGGAGCAAACGGATGGCAGGTAAGCTGTCTTCCTGTGCTTTCGCTGGCACCATATTTAGCTTCTGTAGAAATGTTTGACGAAGTTGGTATGCCTGCGCTTATAGCTAAACGTGACCACATAACTGCCTATCTTGAATTCGTTCTTCATGAAATAGACAAAGAGATAAACGGCAACTTTGAAGTTATTACACCGGCTGATCCTGCACAAAGGGCGAGCCAGATATCGGTGTTCCTTCATGGCGAAGGAAGGTCGCTTTTTGAATACCTAATGAAAAATGGGGTAATTACCGACTGGAGAGAGCCTAACGTTATACGCCTTGCGCCGGTACCATTATACTGTTCTTTTGAAGATATGTATGAGTTTGGACAGGTTCTTAAACAAGGGATTTTGTCACACAAAAAATAATAAAAGGGAGCTTCGGTTCCCTTTTTTATTAGGTATAGCTGATGTTTTGCATCAAATGCTTATTTTGCAGGCTTAACCGCGATACATGGAGATTCTTATTGGTTTAATTTCAATATCACTGCTGCTATTTATAGTATCTATATTGTCGTACTTTATATTCGGAAGGATCGTTGAGCCAACCTATATTTTCCTATTCAATAAGCCTTTATATGTACATTTTTATCCGTTTAAAAAAGAACTGCCTTTTAATGAAAAACAGGTTCTTGAAAAGCATTTTGGGTTTTACAGGAATTTGTCGGATGATCGCAAGAAGTTCTTTCGTCACCGTATAAGTACGTTTATTGAAAGGTATCGTTTTATTGGCAGGGGAGAACTGGAAGTAACCGAAGAAATGAAAGTTAAGGTAGCGGCAACGGCTATTATGCTAACCTTTGGTATGAGGGAATACCTGACCGATATTTTTGAAGTGATAATAATTTATCCTGATATTTTTGAATCCCGAGACGGGGAATATCATAAGGGTGAATTCAATCCTGCGGCCAAAGCAGTTGTTTTTTCATGGAAAGATTTTGAAGAAGGGATAGGTTTTGATAACGATAATCTTAACCTGGGCCTGCATGAATTTGCTCATGTACTTCATTTAAATGCCACAGCTATAAAAAGACTGGGATCATCTTTTGCCATATACAGCGACATGTTCAATGAAATTAAAGAATATGTTGCTGTTCCTTATAACCGTTATAAAATAATAAATGCAGGATATCTAAGGGATTATGCCTTTACCAATCAGTATGAATTTATTGCCGTGGCATTAGAATATTTTTTTGAAACACCACAGGAATTCAGGCAGCGACTACCTGAACTTTATGAAATGATTCGTCAGATGATCAATTTTAGGGAAGGATAGAAATAGTATTTACTGTAGTTTTTCCTTTATTTTTTTTAGTTGATGATTATGCCTTGTGGTGTGGTAGGCTAAAAAATGAATAAGTTCCAGCTTTGTGCTTCCTTCTAATGGATGACCTTTTTGTAATGGTGGCACTTCGTTTAGATTTGTACCTGATACTGCTTCCATCACTTTTTCTTTTGTCGTTTCAAGGTCATTTTCAAGTCTTCTTTTTTCAAAGTCTTTATCTTCAGGAATTAGAAAATCGGGAGATTGCATCTTTTTTTCATAACCATTAAAATGCTTTTGTATTCCGGTGCGCGTTCTTCCGGATCTCTATTGGCAAGTGTTGCAGGAGCGGAGAATAACTGATCCATTCCGTCTTCAGACTTAAAAAGATGACGGCAAACCTGTGCTGCAGTCCAGCTTCCTTCAAAAGGGACTGTATTTATTTCCTGTTCAGAAAAAGAAGAAAGAAGCTGCAAAGTATCTCCCAGTGCAGCCTCTAATTGATTAATGATTGATTGTGACATAATTGTTCGTTTTTTGATGATATTATTCGGGGGAATAGAGATTATTTTTCTTCTAATACAGATAAAATATTACCTGCAGGATCTTTAAACCACGCAATTTTTGGTCCGCCGCCACGAGAAATATTATCGCTGTCTGTCTTAAGGTTAGGATAATCATAACTTTCAAAAGCGACGTCTTTAGCTTTTAAATCGGCAACTGCTTTTTCTAAATCCGGTACCGGGAAATTAAGAACCGTAAATGTTGCCGGTTCATGGTTTGGCTTTTCATAAAGCATTATGGGTATGCCTCCATTAATGTGAAGTTGCAGTACCATGCCATCCATTTCTTCTTTTGTATCAAGGCCTAAAATGCCATGATAGAATGCCTGCGCCTTCGCAATATCGTTTACAGAATATCCGCTAAAGGCTTTCGTATCTTTAAACATAGCTCTTTTTTAAGTTATTATTATTTGTAGTATTACTGAATGCTATATTTAGTACTGAAGCTTACCATCCATTGAATGTCAAACTTATCGGTAAGCATTCCATAGTAATCACCCCAAAACATATCGTTCATTGGCATAGTAGCTTTTCCTCCGGCGCTAAGTCCGTTATATACACGGTCGGCTTCTTCGCGGCTGTCCACATGAACAGAAATAGACATGTTAGTGCCGGTTGAAACCTGCTCCATAGATTTTGGAACATCAGTTCCCATAATTACATTATTGCCAATTGGAAGGGCAATGTGCATAATGCCGTCTTTTTCTGTTTCCGGCATTTCTTCACAGCCGGGAGTTTCGCCAAAGCGCATCAGCATGGCAAATTCACCGCCAAAAACGCTGCGGTAAAAATTAAAAACTTCTTCGGTATTACCGTTAAAGTTTAAATAAGGATTAAGAGCTGTCATAATTATTTAGATTAATTGTTTGTTTGCTGTTTATTTGCTTTCCAATATCTTTTTAAGATTGTTGAGGCTTACAGAGATGTCGTTGCCAAGTGCACCTTTCAACATGGCGGTCATCAGGTTTAACGGGTAGGGGCTTCTGCCTGTCATTCCCCAAATTACTTTTGTTCCGTGTTCGCTATCTGCCTCAGTATCCATATACGTATGACCCACATTTTTAAAAGGTCTTACAAAACGTATCTCGGCAGTAATACGTTCGCCATCGGTAATGCCTGTAATTTCCTGTTCGCCTTCTCCGGCTTTTTTGTTGCCATTCCACGCATATATAAACCCGATTTCTCCATCGGTACCTGTAAAAGTCTTTTTCATATCAGGATCGGTCATAACCCATTTGCTATAGTGATCCTGATTTTTGAGGTATTTTATATAGTCAAACACTTCATGTTTTGGCCTGTTTATAAAAGTAAAACGTTCGATAGCATAGTCTTTAGGAATAAACAACGCGATTACAAGCGGAATTACAATTATTAAAGCGATTATGAGTAAGATAGTCATAGATTTATTTTTCAAGGTTATTTTTTAAGTTATTCAGGTTTTGACCAATAGCGTCACCCACCATGCCTTCCATAAACAAATTCATAAAGTTCATAGGATAAGAGCTGTGACCCTGCATGCCCCAGGTAACTTTAGTGCCTCCTTGTGCCTCTTCGGTACTCATAAAGGCTTTGCCGTTGCTTTCAAAAGGTCTTTTAAAACGTAAAGCCATATCTACACGTTGACCATCGGTAACCTTTGTTATTTCCTGTTCGCCTTCGCCTACCTCATTGTTGCCGTTCCATCCATATACAAAACCTTCGGTCCCATCGGTTCCTGTAAACGTTGTTTTTTTAGCTGGGTCGGCCATATTCCAGACACTATAAGTGTCCTGGTTTTTAATGTGTTTTATATAATCGAAAACCTCAGTCTTAGGTTTATTTATAACAATGTCGCGTTGAACAGCATAATCCCGTGGAATAAACAATGCCAGAACAAGAGGAATTGCTATCAGTACAAGAATTACGATTACTATTATTTTGAGTGCTTTCATAACTATTGATTTGAAGATTTTTTATCGAATAATACAGCATCTAGTGAATACTTTCCACTCCCCAGGATGAATATAACCACAGAAAGAAAGATGTATACAAATGGCAGCATTTTATCTGTAAAAGGAGCCTGTGCTAAAGCCACAAATAATACTACCAGCATTGTAATAAAAACAGGTACTGCTGCGAAGCGGGTTAATAACCCAAGAACTATTAATATACCACATACAAATTCTCCAAAGATGGTAAGGATCACAGAAAGCTCATTACCAATGCCAATAGGATCGCCAAACATTTTTACCATTTCACTATAGTTGGCCAGTTTAGGGTAACCGTGAAAAATAAACATTCCGCCGAAGACAAGTCTTAATAATAGCGTAGCAAAATCGGTGTTTAAAGAAGTTGTACTGATCAGTTTTTTCATAATATGGTTGTATTTGTTGGTTATATTGTTGATGTGGTTCTTTTTTAGTTTTTTAACATTTATTTTATAAATAATATCATCCTTAATGTATAAAGCAAAGTTAAGTTAAGAATTTTATTAGTAGGGCGTCATAAAAAGTCAAGATGAGGGGGTGTTTAAGACAAAAAAAGTATATTTGTTATGCTTACTAAATTTATTGCTATGCAATTAGGAATTTTACTGATAAAAGACCATCGGTTACTTAGTGCTGCAGCCATACTTGATGTGTTTGAAACCGCTAACCGCTTTTACAGGCAGGAAGGTGAAACCGAACCCTTTAGTATAGACCTGCTCTGCCTGCCCGGGCATGAAAGCCTGTCTTATACCGGATATACATCCAAGCAACCGGGTAAAGATGATTATTATGATTTGATCTTAGTTCCTTCGTTTGCAGGAGATGGAATTGCAGACTCGTTAAAAGCAAATATAGCTTGGGTACCGTGGCTTCAAAATCAATATAAAGAGGGTGCTGCTGTAGCAAGTTTTTGTACCGGAGCATTTTTACTGGGAGCATCGGGGCTATTAGACAACAAACCGGCAACAACGCATATTAATGCCGAGAGTGCTTTTGCTAAGTTATTTCCATTAGTGCAACTACAGGCTGAAGCTGTAGTAACAGAACAGGACAGGGTATATACCAGTGGAGGAGCTACCAATACCTTTCATTTGCTAATGTTATTGCTTGAAATTTATTGTAGTAAAAAGATAGCAATTAAGGCAGCTAAAAGTTTTTCTATAGATCTTGACAGAAA
>Ga0157370_10000256_pt1 | contig 67627 bp, 56 predicted proteins | sample C35metaG_FD_113463 | JGI IMG/M metagenome (GOLD analysis project Ga0157370, IMG submission 113463) | Corn rhizosphere microbial communities from Kellogg Biological Station, Michigan, USA - C3-5 metaG | ecosystem: Host-associated > Plants > Roots > Rhizosphere > Soil | place: USA: Michigan...
GGCGACGGTTTTCATCCTCCAGGTCTTTCATCTTTTTTATATCAGAGGCTTCCATACCGCCAAACTTCGCTTTCCAGTTGTAATAGCTGGCTTCAGAGATACCGGCTTCACGGCAGACATCCTAACGGTATGTCCGGCTTCGACGGACTTCAGAACGGCAATGATCTGGTGTTCGGTGAATCGGGCTTTACGCATGGTGATCTCCTCACAGGACATAATCAGTATGTCGGAAGATCTCTAAAAGTGAATGGTCCGGTTTGTCGGGGTACTTACAAGAACAGTAGCAACAGGATATAGAGAGCACAAAAAACAATCATAAATTAAATCATCAAATCTAGAACATCCCCCTAAGAGCTTTACTAGGTCAGCAAAGAAAACCTTCAGGCTACCACTGTAATAACTCTGCCATCTGAAATACTATAATAGCCCTCTATACGAGAACCTGTAATGCGATTACGCGAAAGGTTTTGGGTCAATTCTAATGTTATCTTCTTATTTGAAGTATCGATTCTGCAAACTTTAGCTGCATCAAAATTGAAGAAGCGCCCAACTTCAGGGTAGAGCGCTTTAAAAAGACTCTCTTTCACGGAAAAGATGAGTAATAACGCAGTAGTATAGTCAATGCCGCTGTCTGAAAGAACATACTTTTCATCCGCCGACACAAACATGTCTGCTGTATCCCTCATTGTTTCCGGAGCAAAAAACTCTATGTCAACACCAGGTGTCATACCCGATTTCTTTGGAGCAATTACTGCTATGGAGCATTCATCAGAGTGCGACAAACTTCCGCACCACTCAGATGGCCAAACCGGAGAGCGGTTTGATGACGTCCCTGGTGTTTCGTTACAACCAAATAGCCTGAGAGCTTTTTGTGCAGCATAACGTGCTGCAAGATATTCAGCTTTTCGTTTCACCACGGCCAGAATCAGTTGATTCGGAAAAGGAATTGAAAATTCAGTAAAAAGTTCGTCATCATATTGCTCAACTGAAAATTTAACCTGACAATAAAACATAGACGGAAATGGTTCAACCCAACCCATGTTAATATTTTGGATGAAAGGAGGGGCGGAGTCACTTTTCGTTTCAGTAAACATAAAATCTATCAATTATTTGTAATATTTTAAACAGAAGTACAATTATACCTTACCCACTGTACATTTCATAGACTGGCCTCAGGGGGATATTTTTTTAGAATGACACATGATGTTGACCTGCCCCCAGAATTAAATACAAGGCTCAATTAGTAATGTCGGATCCTTCACTCTCAGAATTACCCTTTCTACAGCTCGCTGCAAATTCAGACGGCGTCTGATAATTCAGCGTGGAGTGCGGGCGACATTCGTTATAATCCTGACGCCATTCGCTGATGGTTTTCCTGGCATGACTGACGTCGCTGAACCAGTGTTCATTCAGGCATTCATCGCGAAAGCGCCCGTTAAAACTCTCAATAAATCCGTTCTGTGTCGGCTTGCCGGGCTGGATAAGTCGCAGCTCAACTCCATGCTTAAAGGCCCACTGATCGAGTGCGCGGCAGGTAAACTCCGAGCCCTGAACGGTTATTATCGTAGCCGGACAGCCGCGAAACAGCGCAATGCTGTCCAGAATACGCGTGACCTGCGCGCCTGAAATCCCGAAGGCAACAGTGACCGTCAGACATTCCTTTGTTAAGTTATCGACGCAGGTAAGGCACTTGATCCTGCGACCGGTGGCCAGCGCATTCATGACGAAATCCATCGACCAGGTCATGTTGGGCGCCGCCGGGCGGAGCAGCGGAAGCCGCTCAGTCGCCAGACCCTTGCGACGACGCCTGCGTTTAGCGCCCAGCCCGTTCAGATGATAAAGGCGGTACACGCGCTTGTGATTAACCATAAGCCCTTCACGGCGCAGTAACTGCCATATGCGGCGGTAGCCAAAACGCCTGCGCTCCGGTGCCAGTTCAGTAATGCGCCCTGATAAATGTGCATCAGCAGCCGGACGCTGAGCATCATAACGGCAGGTCGACAGGGACAAACCTGTAAGCCTGCAGGCACGACGTTGCGACAGACCGGTGGCATCACACATCAACAACACGGCTTCCCGCTTCTGGCCTGTCGTCAGTACTTTCGCCCCAGAGCCACCTGAAGCGCCTCCTTATCCAGCATGGCTTCGGCAAGCAGCTTCTTGAGCCTGGTTTTCTCTTCCTCAAATGACTTCAGGCGCTTAACCTCAGGCACCTCCATACCGCCATACTTCTTACGCCAGGGATAAAACATGACGTCGGGAATGGCGTGCTTACGGCAGAGTTCCCGGGCAGAAACTCCGGCTTCAGCCTCGCGGAGAATACTGATGATCTGTTCATCGGAAAAAAGCTTCTTCATGGGGATGTCCTCATGTGGCTTATGAAGACATTACTAGCATCGCGGTGTATTACAATCAACGGGGAGCAGGTCACGTGCTTGATAAACTTCTTACGAATGGGTAACAGGTCAAGTTTAAACCTCTGTTTTTAATGTGTTTAAAGTTGATGCTTTTCCCACTTGCATTACAGGCTTGTTTCTACTGAAAGACCTGCGAATGTTGATGTGATTCCCATCTGTGCCCGGCTACAGATTTCAATGACAGTTTTTTGAAAAGCCTGATATCTGCCGATGGCGTGTTATTGATGCCTTTCCCACACCAGTTTCGTCCATGACTTGATGCTTTTCCCATATTTTGGTTCATTGAACCATTATCACCCAACCTTGTGCAGGTGACGGGGAGGATCTGAGGATGTTGACCCTTTTCCCACAAGTAAACAGTTAGCAAGTTGATGCCTTTCCCATACCTCTCCCCGTATGATGAAGTTGACTCATTTCCCATAAGCAAACTGCTCAGTGAAGTTGACACGTTTCCCAATTTCATCGAGATGCCTTTTGCGAACAGCCTCGGCGATCGCCAGCTTATTCGGGAAATACTGATACAGCGAACCGATGCTGACGCCGGCGGTGTGCGCCACCTCGTTGGTCGTGAAGTTTGCCCAGCCTCTCTGCGCCAGAACGCGAGCACCTGCCTCGACAATACTCTCCACCGTACTCTGGGAACGCTGCTGTTTGGGGCGTTTGCGCATCGCGCGGTGTTCTGTGGGAATGCGAGTAGCCATTAACAACCTCCATTATTAATATGAGGATGCGCTCATATTCTGGATTTTTGTAAAACCGGAAGAGTATCTGCAGCTGGAAGCGGGGTTTCTGGCGACGGTGGCGGCGCCGGACGTGGCATCCGTGCTGGATGAACTGCACCCACTGAACGGGGACTTATGACATGACGGTAAGAGACAGCGGTTTCAGCGCAGGCACCGAGGCGCCCGTCAGCCGGGCTGAAGAAGACCGCTATGGTTTTGAAGGCGTAGCAGCAGGTCTTGTCCGCAGCATACTGGCCTTGGACAATGACGTCAGTACGGTGATCGGGATTGAAGGAAAATGGGGCGCGGGGAAAACCAGCCTGCTCCGCCTACTGATGAACAAACTGGAAGATCTTAAACCCGACGGCACATACGTTCTCCACTTAGCGCCGTGGCTGCGAGCTAATAGCATGAGCCCGGTTGACTCACTGCTCTTGCCTGTAGCCGCAATTCTCCGGGAGGAAGAGGAAAGGCGCCAGCCGCCCCCACGTAATCTCTGGCAGAAATTCCAACGGCGCATCCGGAGGGGCAGGAACACCGGCGCGGCGCTGGACATGCAAAACTATCTCCGGCAGACCTCCGGGCGACTTGCGCCTCTGGCAGAGTTTGCCGGCAACTTCGTTCCAGTCCTCGGGATGGCCTCAAAGGGTATGGAGACGCTTGCGAAGCTTGATCTATCGGGCCGACAGCAGACTGCAAGTGACCTGCACGCCAGCCTTGATAAAAAAATCAGGCTACTTGACTTGAATTTTATCGTCATCATCGATGATCTCGACCGGCTGGAGCCGTCTCAGGCCGTGGAAGTGCTGCGTCTGGTACGGTCGGTGGCCAACTTTTCCCGTCCAGCGTAAAAATATCGGTGCGATAACCAATTTCCTCCATCGCCGGGCGATGCAGATCATTACGCAGTTTTGGGTGACCGGCCAGAACGACGGATAGCCGACCACCGCCGTCTTCAACCATTTCCATGTATCGCACCCTTAATGTCTTTCATTAGCTGCTTATGGTGGGCAGTTTCATAATACCCGGCCTGTTCAATAGACTGCGTCAGTCCATAATGCTCCATCACTTCAACCCGCATGGTCTTCTCCTGATTGTCTGCTACGAAAATAGTCTCTAATGCGGACGAGTACTTCACTACGGTTAAGCGTCTCAGTCAGAATACTGTCGATAAACGCCCGGTCTTCATCCGACATTCTGGCCAGCGGTATGGCCAGATCGTCGGCAATTGCCAGTTTTGCCGCAATAACGGTGGGAAAGTGGTATTCAAATTTTCGGGTATCAAAAGGATGACACAGATCACAATTAAGCAAATACATTAGAATTTCTTTATATTTAATTTTTAATTTGTGATAATACTACAAATATTCTTATGTTATATTGATATCTTACTATTTTAAACTCACTGTTTTTGATAGTATTCATCATCACAAGGACGTTGTTTTTATTATGAATAAAATTGCCATTATAGGAAGTTCATTTGAATTCCCATCAGTTAGTAATGATCATGATTTATGGATGGGATTGATAAATAAACGCTGTTTTTTCCATAATAATGCCTATCCTGGAGATGAATACATAAATGCTTGGGGGGGTGTGGAAAACCTGAAAGGTTTTGATTATCACTTCTTTGGTTACTCTTATCATGAAGCCAGCAAAATGGACCCTCAGCATCGACATCTGCTGCAACATAGCTGGTGGGCAATGGAAAATGCTGGCTATATGAACAGGGAATCGTTACCGGTTACGGCGGTATTCGCCTCGGCTAGTGAGAACCATTATCTGTTGCAAAATTTGGCAGGTGAATTGCAGGCGGGAACAGAAAATGAGGCCTTACTAGGCAACCTTCCAGACTTCCTGGCAACCCGAATCGCCTGGAAACTTGGCACAACAGGGCCGGCATTTTCCGTACAATGCGGATGCAGTTCTGGACTGGCTGCTCTCCATCAGGCTCGTATTGCTTTATTAACAGGACAGGCCGAGATGGCATTGGTGGGAGCCGTGTCACTGGCAGCCCCTCACTGTGAGGGATACGATTATCTGGCTGGTGGAATACGGTCTGTAGATGGCAAGATCCGTGTTTTTGATCGTGATGCCAGCGGTACCGTCTTCACGAATGGTGTTGCAGCTCTGGTTCTCAAACCTCTGCATAAAGCACTTGAAGATGGCGATAACATTTTAGGTGTGCTGGAAAGTAGTGCACTGAATAATGATGGAGCGGATAAAGCAGGCTTTACCGCTCCCTCTGTATCCGGTCAGCGTCGTGTTATTCAGCGGGCAATGAAAATAAGCAATATTGCGCCTGAAAACATTGCTTTATATGAAGCGCATGGAACAGGTACCCAATTAGGCGATCCTGTTGAATTTGCAGCGCTTCAGGAAGCTTGGCCCACGAAATCAGTTGCGGAACCTACCTGCGCATTGCAATCTGTAAAGGCTAATCTGGGACACTTGGATACCGTAAGTGGCCTTGCTGGCATCATTAAAGCTTGCCTTGTGTTGAAGCATCGTCAGCTTCCCCCACAACTGAATTTTGAGCATCTTAATCCACATATTACGCTGGAAGACTCGCCTTTCTTTATTAACACAGAGCCTCGGGTACTGGCAGAAAATGCTCGTTACGCTTGCATTAGCGCCTTGGGTATTGGAGGCACAAATGCCCATGTAATTTTGAGTGGGGCACCTGTGTTGACGGCATCCTCTGCTTTATCTTCTTCGCCACATCTCTTTTTACTTTCGGCACCTAGCCAAAAAGCTTTGGGCAGAGTTCGGAATAGCTGGGCAGGATGGCAGGGAGATGACCGTGCTATTGAAAAGGCAGCGGCGATGACCCGATTCGGAAGAACCGCCTTTCCTGTACGTCAGAGTGTTATTGCACACAGCATTGAGGAATTGAAAGCGGGTGTGAAAAATGCGGGAAGCGGCGTTACTGTTCCGGACACTATGCCTTCCATCGTAATGATGTTTACCGGACAGGGTTCGCAGTATGCAGGTATGGGGAAACAGTTATACGAATCTTCGACTTACTTTCGCGAGAGGCTAGATGAAAAATTAGCCATTCTGCGTGAGTTGTCGGGTAAAAATTATCGCGCGATATTATTCGAACTGCAGAATGAAATCCATATGCCTGAACATACCCAGCCCGGACTTTTAGCGCTGGAGGTTGCTTTGGCTGAATATTTAAGCCATTGCGGTGTCAAGGCAGACCTAATGCTGGGCCACAGTCTTGGCGAATATTCGGCAATGGTTGCAGCAAAGGCAATGAGCTTTCGGGATGCAGCAAGCTTGGTTGTTGTCAGGGCACAGTTGATCCAACAGACAGCGCCTGGCGCTATGTGCAGCATCATGGCTGGCGCAGAGTTGTTGCCCTCACTTTTGCACGGGACAGAAGTGGATATTGCCGCGCTCAACAGTGACATGTTAAGTGTTGTTTCCGGTAGCGAAAATGAACTCTCCCGGGTTATGACCCGTGCTCAGCAGGCAGGAATTTTTTATCAACCTTTAAAAGTTAAGCGTGCGTTTCACTCCCGACTACTTGAGCCAATTTTGCCTGCATTTCGTGAGGCTCTTCAGAACGCATCTTTTTCAGCCACACAAATACCGGTGATATCAACACTTACTGCACAGATTGAACCCTTTGCACACATCAGTCAGGCGGATTACTGGGTACGTCAGATGCGTGAACCGGTCGCATTTGCTGCGGCGGTCAGAAGGGCTGCTGCCACGGACAAGGCGGTCTGCTTTATTGAAGTAGGTCCCGGACATACGCTGAAAGCACTGGCTTCTCAGAATACGCATCATCCCTGTATTAACGTCTTACCGCATCCGGCAGAGTCAGAGCAGGCAGATAAAGTATTGATGACAGCTTTTGGTCGGTTGTGGGAGCAGGGGATAAACATTCAGTGGCAAAACATTCATGACCGTCGGCCAGAACCTGCTCTACCTGTGCCACCCGGTTATCCCTTTGAGTTAACTGAATGCTGGACTGAAAAACAGCGTACTGAACGCCTGACTCTGAACAGTTATCAGCGCTGCTGGGTGCCGCTAACTCGGCCGGAAAGGGTGGCGGAAAGTACGGGTGAATGGTTATTCATAACGGATGGTTCCTCTGCTACAGCCGGAATGGCTGACATGTTATGCAGCCGACTGAACTGTCAAGGTGACAGAACGCGCATCATTTCGTTTGATGCAGAGTCCTGGTACAAGATGATGAAAGAGGCTCCTGACAATATCTTACTGTTATTACATCCTGAGACCTTTCGCCGGGAAACCTTCAAACCATTGCTGATCTTATTGGATATGGTAAGAAACTGGCGGGGACAGGGGGCTCGTTGCCTGCGGATCATTACCCAGTCTGCCGTCGATTTGCTGGCGTCCCCTTGCCCTGCACTGGTAGCCTTGACTTCTGCTGTCAAGTCACTCAACCAAGAGTACCCTGCCTTGACGACCCGTTTGATTGATACAGACGGGCAGAATGAGTTGCTACTGGCACATGAAGTGACTGCCCAGTCGCCTGCCGTGGTCGCTCTGCGAGATGCTGATCGGTTTGGTGAAGGATTTCTCGCTGCACCGCTAACGGAAAAAAGCAGTGGTGAAATAACACCGCCCCGTTCCGTAGTCATCCTAGGCGGTGGTGGGCAGGTAGGGCTCCAGTATGCCAAGGTCTTTCTTGAAAACAGTCAGGCACATGTCTGTCTGCTACAGCGTAGCTCGCTCGAGACCCTAAGAAAGCAGGGTGTTGAGGCAGGAATGCAACGCGCTGACCGGATTGAAGCATTGATGCAACGGTGGCCGGGACGTCTGACGTTGGGGGAAGCAGATGTGCAGTCAGTCTCCTCGTTGATGACCGCATGCCAGAAAGCCAGAACGGATATGGGGAGTCTGGACGTACTTATTCATACAGCCGGTATTGATGCATCTATGCATTATCAGCTAATCCGCGATGTGGACGCACCATTCTGTGAGCTGAGCTTTGCGGCAAAAAGCCAAGGGTTGCACAACATGGCAGAAGTTGCCTCTTCGCTTGAGGTGCCGCATTGCCATGTCATTTCATCAATTTCATCTGTGCTTGGCGGTATCGGTATGTATATCTACGGAGCCATGCATGCCTGGCTCGATGCTGCCGTTGCCGAGCTTCGTCGGCATCACTCTTCGCGCTGGACACTGCTGAATTGGGAAGCATGGGAATTTGGAAATGACGAAGACGTGCCTGAGCATTTCCGTCAGGGAGCATTTGGCTCTGAACTTAATCGCTATGCAATGCAGCCAGCTCAGGGGCGCCGGTTTCTCTGGCAATGTTGGCAGGATCTGCAGGGGCAGCGAATCATTTCCAGTGTTGACTTTCAACAGCGTTATCGGGAATGGGTCGAAAACCATCACGAAGCGGCGAGTTCTGTAGATGATGCATCGGCACAAAAAGCTCCTCGTCCTGACATGAAGAGCGAATATCAGCCTCCCCAAACGACTGCCGAAGAAAAAATTGTTGCGGTCTGGGAGTCATTACTTGGTCTGAATGGAATAGGTATTGACGACAATTTCTTTGAATTGGGCGGACATTCATTACTGGCTTTAAGAATGACCGGGCAAGTGAACCAATCTGTCAATGCCTCTATGTCCATGGTGGATATTTTTCAATATCCCACAGTCCGCAAACTGGCTGCGAGTATTACCGGCAACAGAAGTTTCGACACGGCCCGTGCCGATGCTGCCCAACGAGCTCAAAGGCGTCGCCAGAGCCACAACAGCAAACGCGCTTAATTCACGTTTCATCCCTTTTTAACGGAACTATCGGGAAAAATATCCATGAATGACAGTAATAAAATCGCGATCGTTGGTTATGCCGGCTCATTAACGGGTTGTCCTGATGCAGAGCAACTGTGGCAACTGACTTCACAGGGAAAAGAAGGTATCCGACGTTATACACAGGAAGAGATTGCCAAACACCTGCCTGCCTCATTTTATCAACTACCCAGCTTCCGTCCCGTTGGCGGTGGCCCCGAAAATTATCGTCAGTTTGACGCTGCTTTTTTTGGTTATAACCCTAAAGAAGCTGCTTATATGGATCCGCAGATCAGAAAATCACTGGAATATGCCTGGCTGGCGTGTGAACACGCAGGTTATGCACCCGACCAGATTTCCGCGCCAACTGGCGTCTATACCGTTTCGGCTGTAAACAGCTACTTTAATGAAAACCTTGCTGTCCAGTATCACCAGCGGGCTGATTTACATGAGCAAACGCAACTTCTCTATCTGAACGAACCCGATTTCATGGCTTCGCGGATTGCTTATCATTTTAACTGGCAAGGGCCAGCAGTAAATCTTCGTAGTGGATGCTCGAGTTCACTGGTTGCCATTCATGAAGCCTGTATGAGTTTATTACAGTTTGATATCGATATGGCGGTGGTAGGAGGAGCGGTTATTAAACCACGCTATCAATATGGATATCACCATGAACAGGATGGTATTCAGTCCGATTCTGGCCATTGTGCACCTTTCTCCGCAGATGCGGATGGTACGATTTTTACCAATGGTGTTGGCTTTCTTGTGCTCAAGCGCTATGAAGATGCCATTAAGGATGGTGACAGCATTCATGCAGTCGTTCTCGCTACAGCCATAAACAATGATGGCTGCGATAAAGTTGGCTACATGGCACCCTCGGTGTCGGGTCAGATCAGAGTCATGCTTGGTGCGCTGGCAAATGCGGAACTGGAGCCTCAAGATATTACCTATATAGAAGCGCACGGTACTGGCACCAGTGTTGGTGATCCGATTGAATTTGAAGCGCTTACAAAGGTGTTTGACGGGCTGCCTGCGGGATCGGTGGCGCTGAGTACGGTTAAAGCCAATATCGGACATCTGGACGCGTTGTCTGGGATTGCAGCTGTGCTCAAAGTCATTCAGGACATGAAGCATCAATCTGTCTCACCTCTGGCAAATTATACCCAGCCCCATCCTGCTGTCAGACTTGATCAGTCTCCTTTTACCATCCCGCAAAGTCTGACTGAGTGGCAACCCTCCGCGTCGTACCAACGCATTGCTGCCATCAGCTCATTTGGCGTAGGTGGAACAAACGGGGCATTGATCCTCGAGCAGGCACCTGCTGACGTCAGGCCGACAGTGGTAGCAGGTACACCTGTCTTTATCGGCTTTAGTGCTCGTACTCCCGACGTCGTATTTCAGCAGGTTAAGCGGATGCATGATTGGCTAAAGGAGCATCCTGAAAGTCAATTAGCCGACATTGCCTGGACATTATTGAGTGGGCGTAGCGCATTTAAATATCGTTGGGGCTGTGTCGTAGATTCAGTGAGTGATTTGTGCGACAGACTGTCAATGGCTGATTCTGTTGAGTGTATGACCGTTACGGCGAGTCGTAGCTGGACGCTGGAGGAAGCTCAGCAGGCGACGGCGGTGCAACTGTCTGATTTCTGGTTAAGCGATGGCAACATTGTTACCAACACGTCTTTTCCCAAGAGCTGTCGACGTATTCCTTTGCCTGGCTATCCTATTCAAGCTCACGATCACTGGATCGATGCGGAACCATTCAATACAGAACAGGGACAGTCAACTGAAAATAGAAAAATCAGTGATATTTCCCAGTGGTTTTATACACCCTATTGGAAAAAACAACGCATCTCTGCCTTGACCGTTAATATAACAGGTAAACGCATACTGATGTTCCATCATGACGATAGTTTTTCCGGGCAGTTTAGCGAGGAATTAATCCAACAGGGTGCGAGTCTGTTACATGTAGTCGCTGGGGAAAAATATGCCCGACTGGGCGACGATCATTATCGTATAGAGCCCGGAAATGAAATGCACATGAAGTTGCTGATTCAGGATTTGGCTGAAACAGCTATGTTGCCCGACTGGGTGGTTCATCTGTGGTGTCTGGGTAATCAAAATGAGACAACAGATCGCATTCAGTCTCAAGGGCTGTATACCATGGTTGCCTGGTGTAAGGCGTATAATGAGCTAGCGCTAACGGTGAATTTTCATACGTTACTGGTTGCAGACAGAATGATCAGCATCGTTGGTGAAGAGGATATTGAACCAGCAAAGTCTACTTTGCTTGGCATCTCACAAGTGTTGCCCAAAGAATATCAGGACATCCAGTGTCATCTGGTGGATATCGCGCCTAATTTTCAGGCCGAACAAACGATTCGGATGCTATTGGCTGAGATGGGCAGTGGCAGCAGCAGTGAAATTGCCATAAGAGGTGTCCATAGATTTGTAAAAGACTATGCACGTTATAGCGTGTCAGAAACACAGCTGGGCGAAAGTCTGCTGTCTGGTAACAAAACCATCCTTATTGTGGGCGGACTTGGCAATTTTGGTTTGGAACTGGCGGAGTTTGTGGCACTGAATTATCAGGCACAGGTCTACCTGACTACCCGCACGCGTTTTCCTGCCCATTCAGAGTGGCAAAGCTGGCTGGAACAGCACGGAAGTGAGAACACTGTCAGCGAAAAAATACTGCATTTACAGAGAATTGAAAATCTGGGGGGCAGAGTCGAGATCTTGACGGCGGACATTACTTGCCGGCAAGACTTAGTCCAGATTAAGACATTATTACAGACGCGTCACAGACGTGTGGATGGCGTTATTCATGCTGCCGGAACGGTTGACAGCGGAATGATCCATACAAAGACGCGCGATTCGCTGGAACAGGTCTTCTCGCCTAAAATTGCCGGCACAATGAATCTCTGTGATGTTTTCCTGCCACTTAATCCTGATTTCATCCTGCTTTGCTCCAGCATGAATGCCATCATTGGTGGCTTGGGTCAGGTTGACAATACGGCTGCGAATGCTTTTGTGGATGCCTGGGCGGAGCACTGCCATCAACGCGGCTACACGCAGGTGCTGGCGATTAACTGGGGTGCTGTGAACGAAGCGCGGGCCAGAAACTATTCTGCACAGCCACAGTTCAAAGAACTTAGCCGTGAGCATATTAAAAACAAAATGTCTCAGGATGAAATTTTTGAAGTCTATCGCCGACTATTCTCTACTACTTTCGGTTCCCGTGTTGTGGTTTCCACACTCGATTTCAACAAAGTTATTGAAAACTGGTCACGAGTGGGATCTGTTGCGTCGCTGACGCAGAAAGTAACGCTGATCTCACGTAGTAGGGATGAGTTTGTACAAACCTCGTGGAAAGATCCTCTCTCAACGTATGAAATTACCGTCGCAAAACATTGGGAAGCATTGTTAGGCATCGAGCGGGTTGGTAATGATGACAATTTCTTTGAGTTGGGCGGGAATTCTTTAATCGTTCTGCAACTGATAAGTCTTCTTAAAAAAGACTATCCCATCAGGATGCACGCCATGGCGATTTATGAACATCCAACCGTGCGGGAATTTGCAGCTCACGTTGAACAGTTAGCGCGTGAATATATGGACAAAGTCCAGATTGCTTAATCTGTATCAACGGATGATAAGAGAGATAAGAAATGAATGGTTCCATTATTGAGCGCGTGCTGAAGCACGCAAAGCTTCGGCCGAATGCGACTGCTATTTACTGGCAGCAGGATAAAATTAGTTACTACCAGCTGGCGCAAAAAATTCTAACGCTGGCGGAACATTTCCGTCAGATCCCGCAGCCGGGACCTGTGGCTGTTCATCTGTCCAGAACACCCGATTTAATTGCAGCATTACTGGCAGTTTGGCACAGTGGGCGTGCATTTGTTGCGCTTGATGCCCGGCATCCGGAGGCACGGCGACAAAGTATTATTGTCGAAAGTGCACCAGCAGCCATTGTCTATGACACACAGCCTCCGACTGCAACAGACTGCCAGCTATGGCATATTAGCGAGCTGACAGAAAATAATGCAGCCATGACCGACATGCTGCCTCAACAACATTCTAATGATATAGCTTATTTACTGTATACATCAGGCTCCACCGGCAAGCCTAAGGGGATTGCTATCGGCCACCCCAGTGTGGAGGCATTAACGGACTGGGCTCTGGCATTTTATTCGCCTAAACAGCTGAAATGTGTACTCGCTTCCACAACCATCACCTTTGACCTGGCTATTTTTGAGATTTTTGTTCCTCTTGCTGCGGGAACGTCTCTCTATCTGGTTGATTCTGCACTTGACTTGTTGACTCCATCGTCCAGCTACGCTGCGCTGACATTAATTAATACGGTGCCTTCAGCGGCTCGTGAGCTAGTGCGAGCACAGGCGATCCCTAAGGGGGTTACGACGTTGAATCTGGCGGGAGAAGCACTGCACTGGAAGCTGGTTAATGACATTTACCAGTGCAGCCAAGTGAGCTGTATATGCAACCTTTGGGGGCCATCAGAAGATACAACCTACTCAACTGTTTATCGAAGCTTGAGGGAAGAGGAACGGCCGGAAAGCGGGCCTGTACCGATTGGCCGGGTCATTGAGGGAAGCCAGGCATTTATTTTAAATGATGCACTGCAGTTGGTAGCGTTTGGTGAACCGGGAGAGATATGTCTGGCGGGCAACGGGCTAGCTGAAGGCTACCACAATAATCCCAGCCTTACCGCCGAACGCTTCCCTTTTATCCGTGGGCTGGAAGGACAATTGCTGCGTATCTATCGGACTGGTGACTGGGGACATCAGGATCGCAATGGCATTCTACATTTCCATGGACGTATGGATTTCCAGGTCAAAATTCGTGGTTACCGCATCGAGCTAGAAGAGCTGGAACAGTCCTTACTGACACTCAATGAGGTACGCGAAGCTGCCATCATTGTAGATAACACACTCCAAGAACAGCAAAAATTGATTGCTGTTGTGGTAAAAAGCGATATTAATGAGCCGGACGGCGATTTTACTGCCCGTTGCCTAAGTCGATTACAGGCAATGCTTCCTCCTTATATGATGCCGCATGTGTGGCATATCCGTTCAGTAGCGCTGCCGCGGACAACGAGTGGCAAAATTTGTCGACGCACCCTCAGTGAGGAATGGAGTCAGACATTATCACGCTCAGGTGAGCCCCCGTTGTCTCCAGTTATGCAGATTATGGCAGAGGCGCTTGGATCAGTTCCTGATGAAGATGCGGCATTCATGGCGCAGGGTGGGGATTCCCTATCTGCTGTGAGATTTCAGACACTGCTCCGCACACAACTCGGTAAGTTAATGAGTCTTGATACCCTGCTGAGCCAGAACGTCACGCTCAGGGAACTGGAACAGCAGATTCAAAGCATGCCAGTGTCTGTTGGGGCAGTTTCGGTGCCACTTATGCTTGAAGCTGATCGCCTCAGTGCAATTGAGTACCGCATGTTTAAGGTGTATCAAACGCATCGTGCCAGGGCCTGCTACAACATCGGAGTAACATTATATTTTGATGAGGGCGTCGATGTTCCTCGCTTAAAACAGTCATTTCTCACTGTGCTTCACAGGAGTCGGGCTTTATCTTGCTGTATCGAACCTGATGAGCAGGGGGCCTGCTATCGTCCTGCATGTCTGGATGACGTGTGGCGGCAGGAATGTGGTTCAGGCACAGACGGTGAACTGTCTGCATTTTATGGGATTCCGTTTCAGTTGGAATCTGAGCCTCCTGTTCGGGCATTGTTGCTTAACAATGATCATGCTGTGGGCAGCACGTTGTTGCTTTCAATCGCTCATACCGCAGTGGACGGGCTTGGCTTACGTGCGTTGCTTCAGAATATCGCATTACTTTACCGGGATGAGAGACATTCAGCACCGGAAGCTTATGTGATAACTGAGCCCGATGAGGCACGTCGGCGGGCCGCCCATTCCTACTGGCAAGACGTTTTGAACGGATTTCAGTCAAAACCTGTCTGGCCTCAGTCGTTATGTAATGTACCCGATGGCTCACTCTCCTGGACTTTCAGCCGTGAGGTACATCATGAGCTGGTAGATAAAGGGCGTGAAAAAGGCGTCACGCTGCCGGTATTACTCATGACGACATTGTTTATCGCGCTTCAGCGATTAAGCGGAAATCAGGACATAGTGATCGCCACTCCTGTGGCAAACCGCCAGCAATCAGAGTTACAGCGTTGTGTTGCAAATATGACCAATACGCTGCCTTTACGTTGTCAGTTGAACGATGAGAGCAACGCGGGGGATGTCCTCAGGAAAATTCAGAAACAGCTCAGTGATAGTCTGGCCTGGCAGGACGTAGCCATAGACGGAATAATGGCCGATCTGGAAGGTGTGGCAGATAAAGATGCCATGTTCAGTACGCTATTTAGCTATATGGATTTTCTACAGGGCATGGGAACATCTTTTGACCTGTCTGTTCGCTGTGATTTTTATCAGCCTCAGGAAGCCAAAGCACCGCTGGTGGTTTCCGCTATTGTGACTGAAGAGGGCGATTTAAGAGTTATTTTTGAATATCAGGGAGACACAGTTTATCCGGAATGGGTAAGCACACTCTCCCAGTTGTTCAAACAACTCCTCTGTCAGGGCTGCGCGATGGAAGACACGGTACTCCGTCAAATCAACCCAGTTCCCCTGGCGCAGCAGCCTTTATTACAGGCATTGCAGGAATCCTCCCCTGTGGCAACTGCTACATCGCTGGTGAGTTGGCTGGCCACTAGTGCAGAAATCTTTTCCAGCCGTATTGCTGTTCAGGATGACGATACCGCAATAACGTATGCCCGGTTGTGGCAGGAAACGGAAAGCCTAGCCGCTGGATTACAGGCTTCAGGGGTTAAACCGGGCGATGCCGTCGGTGTCAGTATGGAAAAAGGCTGGCGATTGATTGCCGTTTTATGCGCGGTATTGCGTACAGGTGCTTTCTATGTGCCGCTTGATCCCCGTAATCCGTCTGCGCGAAATCACTATATTGCTCAACAAAGTAAAGTTTGCCTGACGGTGGTGGATGATTCGGTCATACCTGCGCCGAAAGACATTCATTACAGCGTGCTCCTACGCCAGAATCAGAGTATGACACCTGTATCGGTTTCCGGAGACGATCTGGCATATGTCATATTTACGTCTGGGACAACAGGGCAGCCTAAAGGTGTCACTGTAACGCATCATAACGTCTGCAGACTGTTCAGCGCCTGTCAACAATGGGGCAACTTTGGTGAGCAGGATAGCTGGACGTTGTTTCACTCCTTTGCATTTGACTTTTCAGTGTGGGAAATATTTGGTGCCTTACTCTATGGTGGGCGTCTAGTCATCGTTCCACCAGCCCTGGCAACTGACATGGTCGGCTTCGCCTCCTTGTTGGATCAACATTGTATTACGGTATTAAGTCTGACACCCACTGCGTTCCGTAACTTCATTGGGACCACGGGTACGACGTTAAATCATAGCCCGAGGATGATTATTTTTGGTGGAGAAGCGTTACGTCCGGCAGATTTAAATCCATGGTGGCAGTGTTACGGCTCAGAACAAACTCGCCTGATCAATATGTACGGCATCACTGAAATTACTGTTCATGCCACTGTGCATGAGATGTCCCCCGACGACACAATGTCATGTATCGGCAAGCCGCTTGCAGATAATGGAATTGTACTGCGGGATAAGCGAGGATTGCTCTGCCCGGTTGGCGTTCCTGGCGAATTGTGTATCACTGGAGATGGGGTGAGTCCCGGATATCTTAACTCGCCGGCGCTCAATCAGCAGCGGTTTGGCACACTGGTCAGTCAGACAAATCGCTATTACTTTAGTGGTGATTTGGCTGTTGCTGATGGCAATGGGCAACTGTATTACTTGGGTAGGCTAGATCAACAGGTAAAAATTAACGGCCATCGCGTTGAATTGGATGAAATCAGCATCACACTCAGACAGATTCCGGGCATAAAAGCTTGTGTCGTAAGAGCGATTCACATAGGCGGTGGTACACGCATGTTGGCCGCTTGGTATGTCGCGGAACAGGATATTACGCCGCAAACGGTTACAAAGCTTTTGTCACAAACGCTGCCTGTATGGGCAATCCCCGAGAAGCTGATGCGTATTGACGCCCTTCCGCTAACCGTAAACGGCAAAATAGACGAAAGTCAGCTGCCTGACCCGTTAACGGACACCGGCCTTTCTCAACAGCATCCAACACAACCGGTACAGTACATCTGGCAGCAAATCCTTGGCCACAAAAGCCTGCCAGATGATTTGCCATTTTTTGAAGCGGGTGGCAGCTCAATCAAGGCGGCATTGCTAGTTCAGCAGTTGAATAAATTGCTGGAGCAACCTGTTATTACTTTACTTGACATATTTCGCCACCCCTGCATCCGTGACCAGCAACGGTTGGTTGACAAGTTTTTTGAGGAAGAAACGATCTGATGACTATGGATATCGCAATCACAGGAATGAGTGTTCGCCTGCCCGCAAGTGACACACCGTGGCAGCTTCATGAATTATTGGCTGATGCTGGGTCGGCAATTGAACGATTTGATAACGAGCATCCTGACAGAGTGGGAGCCAGGGGAATAATTCAACGGCACGACTGGTTTGATTCCCGGTATTTTCGGTTGGCTGAAGCGGAGGCCAGCCGTCTGGACCCGCAACACAGACTGGCGCTTGAGGAAGCAGTCAAAGCGTTGGAGTCTGCCGGATATCGTTCGCTTAGTAGCCGACAGGCTATTGAATGCGGCGTGTTTGCCAGTTGCTCCGCTAATCAGTCCCACTGGCAGGCCTGTCTGGAACAGGATGCAGACAATGCCATTGCCCGCTATAACCTGTTGCTCGCCAATGATAAAGACTTTTTAGCGACGCGTATTGCTTGGCATCTTGATCTCACAGGGCCTGCAATGACGGTACAAAGCGGCTGTTCCAGTGGTCTTGCTGCTTTGCATCAGGCTTGCCAGGCTTTACGAATGGGAGAGTGCTCTATTGCGCTTGTCGCAGGTGTTTCACTGACATTGCCGTTAAAGGAAGCATATCCTGTCAGTGAAGGAATGATATTTTCTCCATCCGGATCCTGTTGCCCTTTTACTGAAGATGCTGATGGCACTATTGGCGGGACCGGGGCGGTTGTGCTCGTACTGCAACAGCTGGAACAAGCACTGCTGGAGGGAGCCCCGTGTTGGGGCATAATCAAGGGCAGCGCAGTAAATAATGATGGTAGAAAAAAGGTCAGTTTCACGGCACCGAGTATTGACCAACAGATTGCCGTTATGCAGCGTGCGTTAAAAGTGGCGGGAGTAAAAGCCAGCGATATTGGCTTTATAGAAGGTCATGGTACGGCAACAAGCATGGGGGATGCGATTGAGCTGGCTGCCTTGAGTGAAGTCTATGGTCGCCAGATGCCGCTTCCTTCACTCGGGAGTATCAAAGCAAATATCGGTCATCTGGATGCAGCAAGTGGCCTTGCGGGCGTTGCAAAATGTCTGCTGTCATTCCACAACCAACTGATCTATCCGCAGCCTCACAAGACCGGCACGATCCTCAAAGGCACGTCTTCTTTTGCTTTACATGCCCGGCCCTTGCCATGGCGTGGTGCATCACGCATGAGCGTCGTCACGTCGCTTGGCGTTGGTGGAACAAATGTGCATATGGTATTGGGCGAGGCACCACCACGAGAAATGAAGCATATAACCGGGCCCTTCCTTATCCCTTTAGCTGCATCCACTGGGCAGAGGGTACAGGAACTGGCACGTCAGTTGCGCGAAGCGACTGAATCCATGTCGCCTGACACACTGCCATATTGCGCCTGGACGCTTCAACAACGTTATCTTTCTGAAAAATTCAGCTACCGTTGTCATTTGGCTGTACAGAACTGGGAGCACTGGCAGCAGCAGTTACAGCAGGTTGCTGACGGGGCTCCTCTGAGCATTATGCATTGTGAGGATGCTCCGCCAGTACTGAATAAAAATGAGGGGCTGTACAGAATCGCGCTACCAGCGACACCTCTTGACAGCCACAGCATCCCGTCACCAGTTGAGCAGCCCGGCAAGAACTTCATTCAGCCTGAAGGAGGGGAACCTGATAGCGATCCCGAAACCCTGATTGTCGCGGCCTGGCAAAAATGCTTGGGGTTCAGTGATAAACCTACCACTGACACCCATTTTTTTGAAGCAGGCGGGAATTCTCTGCTTTCTGTTCAACTTATACAGGCATTAAGGCAGCAGGGCTTCACCACCGTGAATATCGCCGATATCTACGCTGCGCCAAAGCTAAGCCATTTTGTCAGGCGGCTGAAACAGAAGGACAGTGAGAAAGCTGACGTAGTGCCACAGGAAGTCAATACTGATTATAAGGAGATGTGACTATGTATCTCAGCCCGGTACGTAATAACAGAGCAGATTTTGTCATCCTTTTTATTCCTCATGCCGGCAGTTGCGGTGAGGCTTACATGCCTTGGTTCAGGTATTTTTCTCAGCATGCGGATTGCCGATATTTGCAATTGCCAGCCCGTGGAGCCAGAAGGGAAGACGTTATGCCCGACAGTATCCAGTCAATGGCAGATTTGATATTGCCTGAACTAGAAAATCTCATGGATAAAAAGATAGTATTTTTTGGTCACAGCATGGGAGGTCTGATTGCATTTGAGCTGGCGTGTAAAATGGAAAGTTACTGGGATAAGCCTGCTCATGCTCTATTTATTTCAGGTTGCCGGGCACCTGATGAACCGATTATCCGAAGCCTTACTGGTCTGGGTGATAAACAATTAATCCGGGAGCTGGCAGGCATGGGAGGGACAGAGACTTTCTTACTTGAGCAGCCAGAACTGTTGTACCCCTTCTTGGCCACATTACGCCAGGATATTTGCTTGTGTGAAAAGTATGTCAGTCCGATATCTGAACCTTTGCGGACCCCTATCCATATTTTATGGGGAACGGAGGATTATTTGATCACAGAAAAGATGATTGACGGATGGAGGCGATTTTCCAGCGAAAAGAACATCGCCTTTTATCCTCATAAAGGTGATCATTTTTATCATCACCAGCAATCAGAAAATGTAATTAGGCTTATCTGTGAAATCTTAACTCCGGTTGGAAATAATTAATAAACTCACCCAACTTAACGATGGGTAAAATACGCATGCACGATATGGACATTAAAAATACAGAGGAAGATATGATTAACATCAATGAAGTGAATGTCAGTCTTTATATGTCGGGTAATATTTCTGAAAAATTTTCCTCCCTAGCTCGGCAATTGCCGGACATGCAGGTACGTTACCTTAACGGACTTCAGTATATCGACTGTGGTAAACGCTCTGATACCTTTAATACCGTTTTTGGAACACCGACATTACAGGAAGATATTACGCGTATTACCCAATATTATAGTCAAAGAAATATGCCAGCAGCGTGGTGGTTTGCTGAACCCACGACGGTTATTGCAGAGTTATTGGAACAGGCAGGCTGGTGTCATGAAGAAAACGATGTAGGAATGTATTTTCCTCTGACTGCACCGATATCAGCTTGTCCGAAAAAAGTATTATCTTGCATCGAATATTGTGATAGTCCGGTGCGTTTTCGGGATTTTGGAGAGGTTTTATCAGCTATATTCGAGCCGGGTAATCCTGTTGAAGCAGAAAACATCCGTGCAATTTATCAGGCAGCAGGTGAACATTGTACTCGTCTGGATGAACATCTTATTCAGTTGGTAGGGTATCTGGATGGGGTACCTGTGTCGACGGCCACCCTGTATTTAAAAGACAATGTTGCAGGGATTTTTGATATTGCGACTCCGGAAAAGTGGCGCAGGAAAGGCTTTGGTAGCGAGATGTTTCACAGTGCTTTACAGTTAGCACAGAAAAAACAAGCAAAAATTTGCGTGCTGCAGGCATCTCCTGACGGACTAAATATTTACAAGAAATATGGCTTCAAAATTTCCGGTAAATTTGAAGTATGGAATCTGTCTACTACGGCCTAATGCAAGGGCATATAAATACCGTTTGTGATTTTTATTCTTTGAGAGATGATATGTATCGCCACCTGAATACGACTATATTTTTATTTTTGACTTTAATGTCATACTTCTTTTCATTCTCGATTAACGCACAGGATGAAACGGAAAATTTAATTGAAAAGCTAACGAATCTTCCAGGCGCAAGTAGTTTTGAAGGGCCTGTGCGAAATGTCATAACCGAATTGTGGAAAAATAATAATGTTGATATTTCTGTTGACAATGTAGGCAATGTTATTGCGCGGATTAAAAACAAAGAATCAGAAAAATCAAAAAACAATCTTAATGTGTTGATCATGGCTCATATGGATGAAGTGGGTTTTATCATCACAGATATTGATGAGCGAGGATATATTAAAGCTAAACCATTAGGGGGCTGGATAGATCATGTTTTATGGGGGCATCGCTGGAATATTTCGATTGGCGATAAAACGCTGCCTGCTTTCACAGGAATGGATGCACCGCATGTACTCAATGATTTCAGCGTTCCTCCAGCGGTCACATCGGCAAAACTATTCTTTGATACAGGGCTTAATCGGCAGCAACTGTTGGATAAAGGTGTCAGGCCTGGTTTAGCTATCACGCCAGCCGCTAATTTCACGATTCTGGATCCGGGTAAACGCTATGCGGCTAAAGCATTTGACGATCGCGCTCTTCTTGCCATGATGACCGAACTGCTGGCTGACATTAGTAAAAATCCTGAAACTTATAAACATCTCAATCTCACCTTTGCTGCAACCGTACAGGAAGAAGTCGGCATGCGAGGCGCTGCCGCGCTGGCTGGTCAGGTCGATGCTGATGTGATTTTGAATTTGGAAGCGGGCATTGCAAAAGATTACCCCACTCAATTTACCCAGGAAACTACCCCCATACTGGGTGCCGGGCCGGCTTTGTTCGTCTACGACGGAAGTATGTTACCTGATACCCGGTTAGTGACATTTATTCATGATGTAGCCCGTGATCACCATATTCCGAAACAGTGGGAGAGTGAACACAGTTACGGTCAGGATGCCTCTTCGCTACAGTTCTCTGGAAAGGGTGTCCGAGCCATTAATCTGGCTCTACCGATACGTTATGCTCACAGTCAATGGGGAATTATGGCGCGGCAGGATTATGATGCCATGCTTCAGTTACTCAAAGTGGCTTTACAGGAGATAAGCAGGGATAAGCTATGAACCATCAGCGTAGATTCTGGCTAATCATGCTAATGTTGACTTTGCCATCGCTTCTGGGGGCGCTGGCAATGGATATGCTCTTGCCAGCGCTGCCGGACATGGCCGTGTCTCTCCAGCTAACCGCTGGCCAGATTCAGTGGATGCTGAATATTTTTATTCTGGGTTTTGCTTTTTGCCAGCTCCTGGTCGGGTTGGGAGCCACCCGTTTCAGCGATCATCAATTATTTTTGCTGGCAATTGTGTTGTTTATTTTGAGTTCAGCAGCTATTGCTTTCATGACATCTTATACCGGAATACTCGTGTTGCGTTTTATGCAGGCTTTGGCGTCCTGTACAACACTGGTTATATCAATGTCATTAATCACACAAAGTTTTTCCGCTTCACAGGTAACCAAAGGACACAGTATTCTGTCAGGCATAACCAGTCTTGGACCATTGCTTGCACCTCTGGTGGGTGTGGCAATTCTCAACACAGGGGCTAACTGGCGTGGCATATTCTTTATGCTCGCGCTGACGGGCTGCCTGATTCTGATTTTATTTTTTCGGGTTAACCCTTTATTTTACTGGCGCACGCAGCCCGCGCCTCGGCAATATTACGGGAAGATTGCACGGAGTCCTCAATTCTGGCGCTATGCTATATTTTCATCAGCAGGCATGAGTTGGATCTTTTTATTCTTTTCTACCTCGCCTTTTATTGTGCATACGGTCTATCTGCAGGACAAATGGGCGCTTGCCTTATTATTTTCTATAGCTTCGGGTTGCTTCATGATTGGCAGCTACATGGGAGCCGTATCACGGCAGAAAGAGCCTTCAGGGCTGCTTTTGGAGTACTGCCTGATAGCCCAGATAGCATTGTCTGCTTTTTTAGCAACGCTCACTTTTTTTTATGAATTGCCTTTTTATGGATTTGTTACCTGGATAATGATGATGCAAGTAAACTGTGGCCTTTATTTCGGACCTGCCATTTCTGCTGCATTACAAACATTTCCTGATATACCGGTTCAGGCTGCTGCTTTTCAGGGATTTCAGCAATTTTCCATCACTTTTCTGATCGCTGGCCTGTTGCTGTTTTTTTTCAGACACGAAATTTACGATTTGAGTGTGATGGTTCTCATTGTTTCTTTTCTGGCTATTAGTGCTGTTTCAATTGTTAAAATTAAATACGGAGTATGATATGGGATTTGAACATACAGAACTGAGTCTGGGATTTGGGCTCAAAGTAACCGGAATTGATGTAAAGTCAATCGATCAGTCAGATGTCGAGTCCTTAATCAGGCTCGTGATAAATCATCAGGTACTGGTTATTTCAGGGCAGCAATTAACACCTGAAGAACAGATTATCTTTTGTCGTAAATTAGGAAACATTTTTCCGCACCCGCTGAAAAAGAATACCTGCCCATGGCCGGAAATGACTTATGTGACTAACGTTCAGAAAAATGGTGAGGCGCAAGGGTATCCAGGCCCCGGGTTTCCTATCTGGCATTCCGATATGTGTTATGAAAAAGAACCCCCACGGTTTACTACCTTTTATGCTGAGAAAGTTCCTGAGCAAGGTGGAAAGACGCTATTCTGTAATACTCTGGCAGCTTGTGATGATTTACCTTTGGCACTTAAGGAAAAATTGGAGGATAAGCAGGCTATTTTCGGTTTTTCTCACAAACTGATGCAGCGCTGTCAGGAACGTGGTTTCATGTTAACTATTGAACCTGAAGATCAGAGACCTGATACTCTGCATCCTGTGTTGCGTCCACATCCAGAGACAGGGCGTAAATCAATTTATGTTAACTGGACTCACACAGACACTGTATCAGGCATGACGGAAGAAGAGAGCCAATCTTGCCTGAATGCCGTTTATGCGCATTGTGAAAAGTCGGATTATATTTACGCGCATCAGTACAAGCAGGGGGACTTAGTCATATGGGATAATGGTTCGACATTACACACCGGAGATGGGGCTGTGCCGGCAGGTCAGGCACGTATTATGCGCAGAGTAGTCATCATGTAATTTTAGTAAGCCCCCATGTCAGGGTAGTTGCCGCCTCTTACTGAAAAAAGTTAGGGAGCTGGAGGGTAGAGTCTGAGGGCGTGGTGTAAATTCAGCAGGATGGTGAAGGCCGTCGGCTTATCCGGTAAGTTAATGGTTGTGAAGACAATTATCTTAAAAGGAACAAACCGATGGCTGACAACACCATGACATTCAGCAATACCCTGATGCAACTCGGCGGTGAGGATTTTCTGCGAGAACGGTAGCACGCCTGCGGTGCAGCGGAAGTCCTTTCCACCTTCACTTTTGTATCCCGCCCAATGATGGTCTCCCCTTCAAGTTCGTTTTTCTGCACTAGGGCGGCGACAGAATCGACCACCACGCCGACGGCGCCGGAAAGCACCAAGGCGTCACAGATTTTCAGCGCCTGCTAGCCGGTGGTAAGCGTTAAGTGAGCGCCGTATTGACGGCTATTTATTGGTGAGATCCACACCATGGCAGGATTTCAGCCACTTTATTCGACGGCCACTCCGGCAACTTGATTACATCGAAATGTTCTATAACAGTAAGCGTCGGCATGGTTCGAGCGATCAGATGTCACCAACAGAATATGAAAACCAGTATTATCAACGGCTCAGGAGTGTCTAGATTATCCGTGGCGATTCAATCATCGTGAGTCCACAACTAAACTTTGGCAACTTTCTGATTCATCAGTAACATCTCTGAAAGAGAGGAACTCATGGACTTAAGATCAAATCCAGCATATTTAACATAATTAGTATTATGCGCACTTATCATGTAGCGGCTAAATTCAGATGTCCGCCTCTGGCTGTATTGAGATGTTTGCATTATCGTCCTTTTTCCAGGGTTACCTGCTGAGGACGTAACTGATGACGGCTTAGGATTCGGAGTGCTGAGAGCATGAACAGACTTTTGGCCCCCATACGTCTTGCCAGCCAGCTGCTAAGCGGTATGACCAACATCAGGCCCAGGATGTAGACATTACTTATCCATGCCAACTGGCTAACGGGTAGTTGGAGTACTTGCCTCCCCTGTGACATCTCTCACCCCCTGCCAAAACATTTCCGTTTAGTACTGGAAAAATACTCTCTGTATCCGGCCAGACATTGCTGATAATTTGTCCAGACTCTGGTTTAACATAGCTGACACAACGCTTAACGGACGCATCAGAAAACGAACAGCATCAACGTAAGGCTTCGTGCCACGAGGGGCCGTTTCTGACATTTCAAAAAGCGACACGACTAACAGCAAACGAATACCGCTCATCTCCCTTTTCTGGCAACCGTTTCGACGTGAAGAAAGAACGTATTACTGAAACGCGACGCTCTGCCCTTTTGCTTACTAAGTATTCATTGCCCGGATGTTCAGGCGACCGTAAAAATTAACCACACTGACGAGTAGGGAAAAATGATGAATAAAACGATTCTGGCGCTAGCCGCCGTTGCAAGTGCTTCGGCCATTGTGCCGCTGATGGCTCAGGCATCTTACGCGTATGTGGGAACCTATAATCCCAATGGCGAAGGGGTTTATCGATTTATCCTCAATGCGCAGGGTGAACTATCGGGAAAAACATTGGTGAGTCAACTGCCCAACCAGGCACAGATGGTGGCGTCAGCGGATGGTAAACATCTTTATGTGGCGAGTGAGACCGAGAAAGGCAGCATCACCGCTTATCAGATTGGTACGGACGGTTCGCTCACGGCATTAAATCAGGTCGACACGCAAGGCAAAGGACCGGTGTACCTGTCCCTGACACCCGATCAGCGTTACCTGATGGTCGCAAATTATGTCAGCGGCAGTATTACAGTGTTTGCGGTGACGCCAGAAGGCAAGCTGAGTGAGGCTGTCGATCATCATCAGGACAGCGGCCCGGCTGGCGCAGGCAAACCGGCCGCAGCGGTAGAAGGCAGCTTTGCCATCAGCGATCACAATGGTCCGCATGCACATATGGTCGCCAGCGATCCCACGGGCCAGTTTGTTTACTCGACGGATTTGGGGCTGGACCGCATTTACCAATACCACCTGAATAAAGACGGTACGCTGACGCCCGGCAAACCCGCATGGATAAACGCCTCGTCTGCCGGTGCAGGCCCCCGCCATTTCGTTTTTAGCGCTGAGGGTCATGCGCTCTGGTTAGTGAATGAAGAAGCCTCCACGCTCACACATTACCTCATTAATCCGCAAAGCGGTGCTTTGCAGGAAAAGGCCACGGTTTCTACGCTGCCTTCCGGTTATAAAGGCACCAGTTTTGCAGCCGGGTTAGTCATTGATAAGGGCGGGAAAAATCTTTACGTCGCCAACCGTCTGCATGACAGCATTGCGCACTTTGAGGTCAATGCAAACGGCACACTGACGCATAAAGATGATGTGTGGACGCGCGGGGATTATCCTCGAACGCTGACATTATCCCCTGATGGCAGCATGATTTACGTGATGAATCAGCGTAGCGATAACATCACCAGCTTCAGGGTGGATAAAGCGAGTGGTGCCATCAGCTTTACCGGGAACTATGTTGCCGTAGGCGCGCCTTCACAGATGGTTATTGTTCCCTGAAACATTGATGCAGATAACATGCACGTCACGCTGTGGTGCGTGTTACCGACGCAGCGTGCAGGTGCACGAGAAGGTCAGTCTCTCGCACCTGCACGTTCAAGATCACTAACGGGCATGATTGATAAGCACTCAGGCCCAGCGATTATCGCTGCCAGTGCCAACGCAAAATCAAGTGTTATCCTCCACAATCACCGCAACCCGCTGTCCGGCGCGCACGGCACTGCCTGGCTGTACGTTAACCTGCTGGATGATCCCATCGCAGGGTGCCAGCAACGGAATCTCCATTTTCATGGATTCCAGCACCACCAGAACATCCCCCGCCTGAACCCGACTTCCCACCGTGGTTTGCACTTGCCAAAGGTTGCCGGAAACCGGGCTTTCGACACCCTGCTCGCCCTGCTGTAGCGGTGCATCACCGCCCTCTTCTGCCACGTTCTCCTGGCTGTCGAAATGGGCCTGACCACTGGCGATCCAGCGATCGCGTTCCGCATTGAACGCCTGTTGCTGGTGGTCACGAAACGCCGCGATACTTTGCGCCTCGTGAGCGAGAAACTGCTGATAATCACTCAACCGCAGCGTACTGGGCTCAATGCGCAGCGGATAACGCCCCAGCGGGAAATCGCGGCGGATTTGCACCAGTTCCTCGGCGGATACAGGGTAGAACCGCAGTTGATCAAAGAAGCACAGCAGCCAGGGTTTCCCCGCAAAATCAGCAACCTCTCGATAGCGATTCCACATCTGAAGCGTGCGCCCCACAAACTGATAGCCGCCAGGTCCTTCCATGCCGTAAACGCAGAGGTAAGCGCCGCCGATACCCACCGAGTTCTCTGCCGTCCAGGTGCGCGCCGGGTTGTATTTTGTGGTGACCAGGCGATGGCGCGGATCCAGCGGTGTCGCAACCGGCGCCCCCAGATAGACATCGCCCAGCCCCATAACCAGATAGCTGGCCTCAAACACCGTCTCCCAGACCGCCTGTTCGTCAGGCAGATCGTTAATGCGGCGAATGAATTCAAGGTTACTGGGGCACCACGGTGCATCAGGGCGTACCGTCGTCATGTACTTTTCAATCGCCTGGCGACAGGCGGGATCGTCCCAGGAAAGCGGCAGATATACTACGCGAGTTGGCACCTGCAGATCATCACTCAGGCAAACCCTGAGCCACTCGCCGCGTACCCAGTCCAGCAGCGCGTCATGGGTGAGGATTTCAGGCTGAAAATGGATCTGCAACGAACGAATCCCGGGCGTGATATCAATCACCCCGTCTTTTGCATGCGCTTCCAGCGCCTGCATCAGGGCATGAATGCGAAAACGCAGAACCAGATCCAGCTCCGGCTCCCCGGCTTCGAGTAGCAGATGCGTATCGCCAGAAAGTCGCGCGACCAGGCGCTTATCGGCCTCACCGCAGGTCATCACGATCGGCGAGGTCAGCGGCGCAGGTTGCCAGGCTGTCGCCTGGCCACAGAGCGTTGCCAGTTCCTGGCCTCGCGCTTTAGCCAACTGGCGCGCGGTGGTTAAATCCACCGAGGTAAAGCGCACTTTATCACCGGCTTTCAACTGCCCTAACTGCCAGAGATCGGCTTCGATGACTGTGACCGGACAAACGAATCCCCCGAGGCTGGGTCCATCCGGGCCCAGAATCACCGGCATATCGCCGGTAAAATCAACCGCACCTACCGCGTACGGATTGTCGTGAATGTTTGACGGATGCAGTCCGGCTTCGCCCCCGCTGTCTCGGCTCCAGATGGGCTTGGGCCCAATCAGGCGGACGCCCGTGCGGCTGGAGTTAAAATGCACTTCCCATTCCGTGGCAAAAAAAGTGGCGATATAGTCCGGCGCGAAGAACTCCGGCGCACCGTGTGGACCATAAATTACCCGTAGGGTGCGGATCTGCGGGAGATCCGTGCGCAATGCCTCAGGAAGTGCCACGCCAGCTTCCGTTGCTGCCTGTGGGGCCAGGTGCAGCACATCGCCGCTACGCAGTGCGCGTCCGGCGTGGCCGCCAAACTGGCCAAGCGTAAAGGTGCTTTTACTGCCTAAATACGTTGGCACCTGAATGCCGCCGCTCAGGCAGAGATAGCTTCGCACGCCCGCCCCACTCACAGCACCCAGCTTTAACGTCGCCCCGGCGGGAATGGTAAAAACACAATCCATCGGCACGGGCTGGCCATCCAGGATAGCGCTCAGTGGTGCACCGCAGATGACGGCCTGGATGGCGGTATTGAATTTCAGAGTGGGTCCGGTGAGGGTCATTTCCAGTGCGGCTTCCCCCTCGTCATTGCCCAGCAGCCGATTGCCTGAACGCAGGGCGCGGTCGTCCATCGGCCCCGATGGCGGTACGCCGACCGCCCAGTAGCCCAGACGGCCCGGATAATCCTGCACGCTGGTTTGCGTACCGGCGCCTAGCACCTCAACCGTCGCTGCCTGATAGCTCAGCTGTTCCAGACAACGGGTCCAGGGTTCTCCCTGAACAAAGGGCGCAAACGCTAAAATTTGCTGCAGATAGAGGCGGTTGGTTTCAACACCGTATAAACGCGTTTCTGCCAGCGCCTGCGCCAGTGTGGCAATGGCCTCCGGGCGGCTGGGCCGCCAGGCGATCGTTTTCGCCAGCAGCGGATCAAAAAAGGGCGGCACTTCGCAACCGGCTTCAATCCAGTGATCAATGCGCAGGCGAGCATCCTGTTGGTCGGGAAAGGCAACGTCTGTCAGCAGGCCCGGTGAAGGCTGAAACTGCCGTCCCGGATCTTCCGCATAAATGCGTGCCTGGATAGCATGGCCTTGTGGCGCAAGCCCGGCAGCCAGCTCGCGCAGGGGCGGCAAGGTGTCCGCAGCCAGTTCAATCATCCATTTCACCAGGTCAACGCCCCAGACCTGTTCTGTTACGCCATGCTCGACCTGAAGGCGAGTGTTGACCTCCAGGAAGTAAAATTGTTGGTTCAGGCTGTCATAGACAAACTCCACGGTGCCCGCGCTGCGATAGTTCACTGCTTTACCCAGCGCAACTGCCGCCTCGCAGAGCGCCTGTGCCATGCCTTCAGGCAAATTGGGGGCAGGTGTTTCTTCGATGACCTTCTGGTTACGCCGCTGCACCGAGCAGTCACGCACGCCCAGCGCGATAACGTCTCCTTGCCCGTCACCAAAGATCTGCACCTCAAGATGACGTGCGCGTTCGATATAGTTCTCGAGAAACACGCCGGCATCACTAAAGTTGTTCTGCCCCAGCCGCTGCACGGTATCAAACGCTTCCGTCAGTTCATGCGCATCGCGACAAACGCGCATGCCAATCCCGCCGCCACCCGCCGTACTTTTCAGCATCACCGGATAACCAACGGTCTCGGCGACGCGGCAGGCTTCGGCGGCATCGGCCAGTAATTCGCTGCCTTCCAGCAAGGGCACACCTTCAGCTTTCGCCAGAGCACGGGCCGTGTGCTTCAGACCAAAAGTCCGCAACTGCTGTGGCGTTGGGCCAACAAAAATCAGTCCTGCGGCCTCGCAGGCCTCAGCGAACCCGGCGTTTTCAGAGAGAAAACCGTAGCCCGGGTGAATCGCCTGTGCACCGCTTTGCTGCGCTGCGGCAATAATTTTTTCAGCGGCCAGATACGTTTGTGCCGCCGGGCCGTCGCCAAGGGATAACGCTTCATCGGCATCACGAATATGCAGGCTGCCCAGATCGGCCTCGGCATAGACAGCCACCCCCTTGACCTGCATGGTGCGCAAGATGCGGCAGGCGATCGCACCGCGATTAGCAATCAGTAAGGTATCAAACATAAGCGGAACTCTCAGGAAAGCGGGTCGTCCCGCAGAAAGTCGACATGTCCCCTGGGGCCGTCCCCGGGGCTTCTCCTGTTCAGGCGTGCGTATTGTTCAGTCGCACCAGGCTCAGTTCCATACCAATACCTCGGCGGGCGTGGGATTCCAGCCGTTACAGGGGTTATTCAGCTGCGGACAGTTTGAGATTAAGACCACCGCATTACACTCGGCGCGCAGTTCAACATATTTGCCGGCGGCGGAAATACCGTCTTCAAAGGTCAGTCCACCCTGCGGAGTGACGGGAACGTTCATAAAAAAGTTGATGTTGGCGCCGATATCGCGTTTATGCAGGCGACCGTCATGCAGGCAGGCACAAAGAAAATTATCCCGGCAGCTGTGCATATAGCGCTTGTCGTGAGCATAACGTACCGTGTTACTTTCCTGCGCGCAGGCACCGCCCAACGTATCGTGGCGGCCACAGGTATCGGCGACAATGGTCAGCAGCGGATTGCCCATATTCGAGTAAAGTACGCTGCCGGTGGTCAGGTAAGCATTACCCTGACGGCGCAGCGTACGCTGGGGATCGTAACGCTCGCGCGGATTATCTGCGTTGTAGAACAGCGTATCGATCGCCTGATTCCCTTCCAGGTCGAGCAGACGCAATGTTTGCCCTTGTTTGACCTCAAACAGCCAGGGTTCGCCCGCCGGAATTACATGACGGTAAACCGCATCCTCTGGGCGGCGGTCGCTGGAAATAATCATCATCGCTGACTCCTTACGGGGCAAAAAGTTGGGTGTTATGTATTGCGCGCTGATTTTCATCGCGGATGAACAGCGCTTCAGTGGTAGCCTGTACGTCATCGGCCTGATACCAGCTCAGCTGGATGGGACGCGGTGCATAGTCAGGGGCAGGATCCATTGGATGGGGGAGCGCGGTCAGGACGATCAGCACGTCCATTGGGGCAAACAGCTCAACAACATCCCCTGCGCGGCTATGTTCGGTATCGAAGCGGAAGCGGCCATCTTCATCGACGGTGACTTTGCTAAAGAAGTTAACGACCATGAGCAGATCTTCAAGACCCAAATCCCATTTGCCCATCTCGACCAGCAGATTATCGACTCCATTGCGGTAAAACCCATTCCGCAGCTCCTGATAGCGCCCTGCGCCATATTTTTCGCGCGTTTCCGCCGCGTTAAGTACGCCACCAAACGGGTCGTGCCAGCCACAACTGTCCGCCACGATCCCGGCGAGTACGCGGCCCATATCGGAATAAAAACAGTGGCCGGTAGTGAGCCGGGCCGTATGCTGGCCCTTCAGCGTATCCGGTAGATTAAGGCGTTCACTTTTCTCATGCGGATTGAGCATCATCATGCTGACATTCGCGCCGCCATCAATATCGGTCAGGCGCAGGATGTGCCCTTTGCGCAGAATGAATGAGGTGTGCGCCCCGCCGGGAAGCCGCTCTTCGCGCAGGCTGGGCGCTGAGTGAAAACGTGCCGTCATTGCTGTCTCCTTAATGCATAAACGTTGTCTTTACTGTCTGTCATCAGCTGTGCCATTCGCGCCTCATTCAGCGGAATGTCATAGGTGATACGCGCGCCCCAGGCATGAGGGGCCTGGGGATCGTGGCGGTCTTTGTCAAATACCAGTAGCCGTGTCCCCAGGTTGAAGCCTTCGGTAAGATCGTGGGTGACCATAAAGACCGTCATTCGGGTTTCACTCCACAGTTGAAGCAGCAGCGCGTGCATGTCTTTGCGGATACCGGGATCCAGTGCGCCAAAGGGCTCATCCAACAACAGCACTCGCGGTTGCATGATAAAAGCCTGGGCAATTGCCAGCCTTTGCTGCATTCCGCCGGAGAGCTGTGCCGGATATTTATCCAGCGCATTTCCCAGCCCTACTTTGTCCAGCATCTGTCGTGCCTGCTGCCGGGCCGCGCGTTTTCGGGCGCCGAACAGGCGACCCGACAAGGGCGAAGCAGGCAGTTCGAGCCCTATCGCGACGTTATCCAGTACATTGAGATGGGGAAACACGGAATAGCGTTGAAACACGACGCCGCGGCTGCGGTCGGGTTCTGTCGCCAGTGCCTTACCATCCAGGGTGATCTCTCCCCGGGTGGGTTTTTCCTGACCCAGCAGCAGGCGCAAAAACGTCGACTTCCCGCAGCCCGATGCACCGACCATAGAGCAGAACTCGCCCGCCTTAACCTGCAAATTGATGCGTTCCAGCACCACGTGGTCGCCGTACTCCTGCCAGATATTGTTGATACTGATAAAACTCATTCCCGGCCTCCTTCCGCCCATGGGAAACAGGCGTTGTGCAGCTTGCGCAGGCCCAGATCCATCAGCCAGGCCAGCAGCGTGATCCAGATGACATAGGGGATAATCACATCCATCGCCATTTAGCGACGCACCAGGAAAATGCGATAGCCCAGCCCGGCAGTCGCCGAAATCGCTTCGGAGGAAATTAAAAACAGCCAGGCCGATCCCAGAAGCAGCCGTACCGAGGTGATAAGCCGTGATAACAGTTGCGGCAGCACGACCCGCAGCACGACCGTCCAGCTATTGGCTCCCAGGGTTTGCGCTTTGATTAACAGTTCCGCCGGAATTTCCCGTGCCCGCTGTTCAAGATCGCGTGCCAGCATCGGCGTAATGCCAATGACGATGAGCATGACCTTCGACAGCTCATCCAGGCCGAAAACAATAAACAGCACGGGCAGAATCGCCAGCGGCGGCACCATTGAGACAACCGTCATCAGGGGTGACAGTGCGGCGCGGGACATCGGAAAAACGCCCGCGGCAATGCCGAGGCACAGACCAATCAGCGAGGAGAGCGCCAGCCCCATGAGCAGACGGCTCAGGCTGATAAACGTATCGGCCCACAGCAGGTATTCACCACTGCGCTTATCTGGCGTGAAGGCCATCCGATCAATCGCCTCAATCATCTGCGACAGTCCGGGCAGCAGTTTGTCCTGCGGATTGGCCTCCAGCCGCACCGCTGATCCGATAAACCAGGCGGCGATGATCAGCACGAAGGGCAACAGCATTAGCGTCAGGCGCATGCCCTGGCGGGGATAGCGGTTGATGTAGCGCATGACATGAACTCCCGTGGTCAGTGGTTACAACTTGCCCGCAGCGGCCAGCTTAAGATAGCTGTCGTCAAAGCGCAGTTTGCTGTTAGCCCTATCGCCAACGGTGACGTTGCCCGGGAATGTCATGCCGATAAAATCAGCGCTCTGTGCGCCCTGACCCAGCAGACCTTTGTCAAACGAGAAGTTCGCCACGCGTTGCATGGTCTTTGGCAGATCAGGCGAAGAAATAAAGGCCAATGTCTCAGCAGGCGTCCAGAACAGATGCGTTGTTTTAAGCTGAGCCTGATAGCCCGCGAGGTCGGTACCGGAATCTGCCGCCATTGCACTCAGCGCTTGTTTATCACCCGCCTGCATTTTTGCCATCATTTCAAACCACGCACCGGTCAGCGCTTTGCCGAGGGCGGGGTTATCTTTCAGCGTTTGGGTGTTCACGACCATCATGTCGATGAGTTCGCCGGGCACTTGGGTGGAGCTAAACACTTCGGTGGTTTGTGGCGTCTTTTTGATGACGGACAACTGCGGGTTCCAGGCTACCGCTGCCCGCACATTGCTGGTGCCAAAGGCCGAGACGATATCCGCATCGGAGGTATTAACCACTTTCACATCTTTTTCCTGCAGCCCGGCTTTTTCCAGTCCGCGAACCAGGAGATAGTGCGATACCGAGAGTTCGGGCAGATAAACCGACATACCTTTCAGATCGCTGAGTTTTTTATTCATCCCTTTTAGCACGACGCCGTCGTTGCCATCGGAATAGCTGCCGGTGATGAGTGCTGTCGAATCTACCCCACCTGCCGCCGGGATAGTCAGCGCATCCATGTTGGTCATGGTGCAGCCGTCAAACTGCCCTGCCGTGTACTGGTTGATGGATTCGATGTAGTCGTTGAGTTGAACAATATTGATTTTGATGCCGTATTTGCTGGCCCATTTATCAATAATTTTTTCATTGCTGATGGTGCCCCAGGGCATCCAGCCCGCATAGATCGTCCAGCAGATGTTGAATTCTTTTTTAACCGTGGCGAAGGAAGAAAAGCTGATCAGCAAGGTGAGTGACAGCAAAAGCGTGCGGATGAACGGCGTTGTTTTCATGGTTAACCTCTGGTTGGCACAAAAAAGGAGCAGCGCGACACCTGACGGTGCTGCTGTCTCCCGGGCTTTTGTCCCGCCGTGTAACCTCTCAGAGGTCGCCAGCTCTCGGACCAGACATTCACCTGCGTGAACCGGAACCCTAGCCAGCTATTTATTTCAGATTATGTGTTGCGCTGCTTACCGATCAGGTTTTTGCAATTGACGTGCCAGAATTAATGACAACAAAAATCAGTGATTTAGCATTATTCCTGGTGACGAAGCACCAGAATGATGAGTGACCGAGGGGCATTGCACACAATCAGTGCCGACTGGAACACGAAATATGCTGTGCAGTCCTTACATCATAAGCATAAGCGCGGTTTTCTGGGCGACGTTGCAGCGGTAGTGTCCATCCTGACGAGGCGTAACGGTATAACGCCTGACGCAATACCGCTGATGGCGCGAGGTGCTTTAATCCTGTACATGTCGCGCGGTCAAAGGGGAGCCACTATTACGCGATAGCCATCCTTGTAGCTTAAGGGAACGTACACGCTTTTAACGGTGACCATCCGCACTTCTCGTTTGTTGACCCTCCATTACTGCTATAGATGCCCGCACGCGGGTATGGCAGTGGCGTGCTACACAGAGACTGGCTTTGCGTTCTGCCGGTTCTTTAACCCACCATAAACGTCGCGCGTTTTTTGCAGCAGGGTCATCCGGCCTGCACTACAGTTAACTGACTCAGTAACCAGCAAAAACATAACCATGTCCTCTTCCCTTCGCTCAAATCTGTTTGCCCGGTTGCGCCTGCTGATCTCTGTGGTGGCAGGTCTCGTCTGCTATGTTTTACTGCCTGAGCATCTGGGGCAAATGCAGAGACTGTTAATCAGTTGGAACGTGCTGGCATGGCTCTATCTGTGGTTTATCTGGTTTCGCATGTTGCGTACCGCGCCAGATGAGATTAAACGAATCGCCCAGATGCAGGATCAAAGTGCCGCGCTGGTGCTGGGGCTGGTCATCGTGGCCTGTATGATCAGTATGGTGGCCATCATGAGCGAGCTTCCCACGTTAAAAAGCCTGACGGGCTCGTCGCGGGCCCTGCATCTGCTTTTGACTGCCATGACGCTCATCGCCTCATGGGCCTTACTACCCAGCGCATTTGCCATGCATTATGCCCATCAGCATTACCTGCTTCGCAGCAACAGTATCACGCCGATGATCTTTCCGGAGAAACCGACGCATCCGGGTTACTGGGATTTTCTCTACTTCTCTTTCACCATCGCGGTGGCATCCCAGACGGCGGATGTGGCGACGGGCACGACAGAAATGCGCAAGATCGCCTTGTTGCAGTCGGTTATCTCTTTTATTTTTAATCTGGCGATTCTGGGACTGTCCGTGAATGTGGCAGCCAGTTTGTTAAGTTGAGAGTCTGCCTGCGACGATAGCCAGCAGAGAAGCGCATTGACTGTTACGGGAATTTACCGCTTAAAGCCTGTGCGACGGGAAGCTGCACCCTCTTTGAGAGGGTGCAGAGACTGCGAGAAAAATTAACCGCCCTGCTGCTGTTGCCCTTGCTGTTGACTGGCCGCTTCTTTCTGTTTCTTTTTGGCCATATGATGTCCAACAGCGCAGCCTGCTGCGGCCCCAGCGACACCGTGATGTTTAACATGCCCTGCCACGCCGCCCACGGCCGCGCCCTTTAGACAGCCTTTGGCTTCAGCTTGTGAACTCATCGCCATGAGCAGACCCGCGGTAACAAGAACAACTGACAATTTTTTCATCGAATGACTCCCTGATAAATAGCGAATACGCATTAATGTCTACTGAGCATAGTTAATCAGGTCGCTTCTGCTGGCCGAAGTCAGTAAATCTTGAAACCGTTTACCCGCCATTAAGCATTTAACGTTCCGGGAGTGATAGCGATATCATAACAGGCGCTTTTTAGCACAATATTCAGTCCTTAACGCTTATCGATAACGACGGGAAGGAGATGTAAGAGAATATAAAAAACTGCACCTTACTCAGTAAGACGTCCAGCTTTTGAGGTGCAGTTCATTGAGGGGGTTGAGCATAATTAAAAGGCTAAACAATCAGTTCAGGATGTAAAACCGAGCAGGTTCAGGACATATCATCTTGAGTTTCATCGTGTGGGCAAGGTTCGCCGGTGTCATCACAGGCAGGATTAATGCGCAAACCGCCTGAAGGCTTTCGATGAGCAGCAAGTTTGATGTTCCCCGCACTGCCCGTATTGTTCTTTTGCAGCGTAGAAGCTGACTGTTGTTCATGTAAAGATACAGCCAGTGCCGCATTCTGAAAGGTAATCAAGGTCGCGATGGTGAACGCCGTTGTTTGCAGTGCCACTTTTACGGACAACATTTTCATAACTTGCCCTTAAGAGATTACGCCAGGAAGGACAGAACGGTTAGCCGTTCTGCTCTGTGCTGTATTCAAACTCAGCAGTGAGAAAATAGAATCTTTATATTTCCATTTTAAGACGGACCTGATAAATCAGATTACTCCTTGCCAGCCTGATACAGAAAACACCAGGTGGAGGGAAATAATAAAGATTAAGATCATTATCTTATTTACCTCATTCTGTTCGTTGATATTGCAACATCCCCCCTTACTTACACATTTTTCAGATCCTGACTGAGCAGAGCATTAACCAATGACGAGCGGATGAGCGGTAACTGGCTGCACTTTCTCTCTGACTGTCTAAACCTGGCATCGATAGCACCATACTCAAAAACCTGTGCAGGCCGCGGCCAGAAATTTCATGCTTTTAGGGCAATGTATTCTGCGCATAACTTTCATGCCGAAGCGTTTAAGACGCGCTTTGTTTTTCTGTTTTTGTATACGCTGACGTATCAATTCAGACCACGCTGCATCGTTAACGACTGCTCAGGAAGCATGAAATGAAAGTACAAAAACTTGATCAACCCGCTTCAATCAAGACGCTGGAATCATGGGGGACCGTTGAGGGCCTTCCGGGATCGCCCGAGATTGCACTGGCCGGGCTGCAGACGGTGATCCCCGGTCATGAGAATACAGATATGGGCATTTTTGAATGTACGGCGGGCAGTTATCGTCGCGGCGTTAAGCAAGCAGAGATGATGCATTTCCTGTCAGGAACGGGTTCCTTCACAGCGGATGGCGAAGCACCACAGCATTTCAAACCTGGCGATACCTTGTTCTTTGAAGCGAATACAGAAGGGACATGGGTCATGGAGACCACCATGCGCAAGCTTTATGTGATTTTCGACACCCTGTAAAAGTTCGATCACTGATTCATCCCACTGAGGATGAATCAGGACAGCATAAAATCGACGGCATCGTTCGCATGAATGCGCGTTGTATCGAATACCGGTAGCGCGCTTTGTGCTTCTGAAACCAGCAAACCAATTTCCGTGCAGCCAAATATGACTCCTTCTGCACCTTGTGAAGCCAGTTCCTGTATCACCTCAAGATAAAACTGGCGGGAGCCTTCCGTAAATTTCCCCATGCAGAGTTCATCAAAAATGATTTGGTTGATGACGTTACGCTGTTCTGCCGGTGGTACCAGGGTAGCAATTGAGAATTGTTTATTCAGGCGGCCCAGATAGAAGTCCTGCTCCATGGTATAACGCGTGCCCAGCAAGGCTACTCGGGTCATGCCTTTGCTCGTTATCGCCCTGCCCGTCGCATCCGCGATATGTAAAAAAGGCAAATGACAGCGAGATTCAATCGCCCCGGCAACCTTGTGCATCGTGTTGGTACATAAGACGATTGCGTTTGCACCGGCACCCGCCAGACCCACGGCCGCCTCAGCCAGTAGTTCACCAGCCCGATCCCAGTCGCCACTGCGCTGGCAGGCTTCAATTTCATGAAAATCCACGCTGTGCAGAAGCAGCTTTGCCGAGTGTAAACCGCCTAATTTGCTTCTGATTCCCTCATTGATCAACCGATAATAAGGGAGCGTTGATTCCCAGCTCATGCCGCCTATAAGGCCGATTGTTTTCATCACTCTCCTTTGAAATACATCACTGCCAAAGCCTGTCGAGGATAATAAAACTGCGCGTTGCCTGAAAGGATTATGACGGGTTAGCCGCGTGTTTTCAGGTGTTGCGCTAACCCGTTACCGCCGGAGTCTGGCCGCCGCCGGGCAGCGGAAATCCAATGCCCGGCAGGGATCTACCATCACGTTTTATTGCCTTTTTCACTCGCCTGCTGTAATGCCGTGATGACGATGCCCGGCGTTAACACCTGAGGCAGGACAACGGGTTGTCCGCCGTCAGCAGGATAAACCACATACAGCGGCAAACCGCCACGGCCAAAGTCACTAAGTGCCTGCTCAACATCCGGATTGTACTTTGTTGAGTCAGCAATCATATAAATGGTGTTGGTGCGCGCCATGGCCGTCTTTACTGCCTGGGTTGACAGCGAGGTACGTTCATTAACCTGACAGGTAATGCACCAGGAGGCGGTAAAGTTCACCAGAACCGGTTTACCCTGGCCTTTTATAGCGTCCACATTTTGGGGCGACCATGCCACCGCAGCCGCTGCCACAACATCCGAAGAATCAGGGGCTGCCGTTGAGGTTTTCAGCGTAAATAACGGTGGTACCAACAGGATAATTACAACAGCTGTGGCGATGTGCAGAGCCCAGTGCCGCCTTCCCATCATCTGCCGCTTCTGAGCCAGGCCATACAGCCAGGCGGCAAAACCCAGCAGCAGGCAACAGGCCAGTATCGCTGCCAGCGCCGTCGAGCCAGCCTGCCGTTCCAGCACCCAGATTAACCAACCCGCCGCACCCAGCATCGGAAAGGCCAGGCCATGTTTTAGGGTGATCATCCAGGCACCCGGCGACGGCAGTATTCGGGCAACGACAGGGAAAAAGGAAATCAAGGTGAAAGGCGCAGCAAAGCCCAACGCCAGAGAAAGAAAGATAATAAAGCTGATAACGGGGGGCTGTACAAGCGCATAACCTATGGCGCTGGCCATAAAGGGCGCGCTGCACGGGGTAGCAACAACAATAGCCAGCGCCCCCGTTAATGCGGACCCGGTCAATCCACCCCGCTCGCCCCCGACTTCGCCGGCCCGCTGAAGTGATAATCCCACCTCGAACAGGCCAAACAGATTAAGTGCGGATGCCAGCATCACCAGAACCAGCAACGCAATCACCAGCGGTGACTGCAGTTGAAAACCCCAGCCCACTGATGACCCACCGAATCTCGCCAGCAACAGCAGACCAACCAGTAACATCATGGTGACCACTACGCCAGCCAGAAAAGCGAGCCCTTCTGCACGAGCCTGTGCGGGCCTGGCGTGATGCCGTATCAGACTCAACGCCTTGAGCGAAATGACCGGGAACACACAGGGCATGAGATTAAGTATGATGCCGCCCAGAAAAGCGGCGGCGATAGCAGTCAACATGATTTATCTGTCCAGATCGGGAATTAAGCCGGGTTGGCCTGGCGGTATTTTTTCACGGCATCCAGCGTTTTCTGAATGTGTGATTCTGGATTTTTATCCGTATAACTCAGCAGGATTTTGCCATCCGGTGCAATAACATAAGACGTACGATCGGAAAGCGTTTTACCTTTCATCTCCATCGTACTTTTGTATTCTGCAGCCACTTTTGCGCCCGGATCGGCAGCAACGGTGAATTTATCGCGGCATTCAAGTTTAGAAAATTTCTCAATCTGGTCAGTATTACCTGCGGTGACGCCGATTACCGTTGCGCCCTCTTTTTTAAAGTCATCTGTCGCTTCTGCAAAGGCATGCGCCTCTAAGGTACAGCCTGCACTAAACGCCGCCGGGAAAAAATAAAGAACGACCGGGCCTTTTTGCAGTGCCTGCTGTAAAGAGAAGGTGGTTTCTTTACCTGCCAGTGCGGCTTCCAGTTTGAAATCCGGCGCCTTTGCACCCACCGGCAGTGCCGCGAACGCGGAGGTCATCGGAAAGCTCAGTGCCAGTAATGATGCAGCCGTCAGCATTTTCAGGTGATTCTTGATACGCATTCTCTTTTCTCCGTCGACAAGCAGGCATAAGTGCCCCTTGCACGTTAATACTAGGTTCATTCACTAAAAATGAAAAAGTTTGCGTCATGGAATAACGCGATAGCGTCACCAGAGCGTTAATGCAAACGTGTCTGGCATCTACAGTAAGATAGTCTTACAACCGATCATTTAGATATGCGGTTAGGCGATAATTTTGTGTCAGACGGTAAATATTCAGGGAACAGAGAGATGCCCTACCTGATAACGCTGAAAATGGCCCGAATCTTGCGCGGGCGCCGTTGTCCAGAGACAAAAATCTATGTGGCGCCAGTGAAAGGTATCCAGAGCCGATACGCGTGCTAACGCCCCGGCTTGTTTTGGGGGCTGTGTTAACCCGGCGAGATCGGCGTAAGCAGGAACGGTGCTGACGTCCAGGGAAGCAAAACCGGCTTGACCCATCTCTGGCGACAGCCTGGCCGATAAGACCGGGAAGGTATGCACCTGCGGCCAGCCAAAATCCTCAGTAAGCTTTTTAAAACCTGCCCCAGACAAAAAACAGTGCATGCTCTCTGCGTCCTGCCAAAGATAAAAGGGCGCATACACATTTTCATCCGTGTTTGTGGGACCTTTGGCTTTGCACGCATAAAGCCAGGCTTTGAATATGAGACCAGGAAATCCCGCCATCTTATATCCGTTGTCATCAATCCGGCGTTGAATAATCGTCATGTCGTAATCGGCGGGAAGAACAAAACGGTATTGCATAGCAAGCATGGTTTTCTCCTTAAAGTTGGGGAATATCCGCCAGGTCAAACATCTTCCCATGACTAAAAGACCAGTCTTCTGGCTGAGTGAAATGAAGAACGATCATGACATCATGGGGCTTTATACCCATCGATTTTTCAAGACGCCGGGTAAGATCCTGATAAAAGGCCTGTTTCTGCTGCGTATTACGCGCTTTACCTGCGGTAATGGTAAACAGAAGAAAGTCATTGCTGCGGCCCGCCTCAGCACCACAAAGATAATGCCGATCAAAAATCCGGCTGTGCGCGTCATAACAATCAAAAAACTGAAAGCAGTCTCCGCGCGGTACGGAAAATGAAGCTTCAAGCGATTGCTGTAACGCAGCAGAAATTTTCTCTCGCCACTGCTGAAAACGCGCTGTTGAGATGGCTATATGGCTTACAGGCATCGGTATCCCTCACTCAGGCTGTGTGTTTTTGAAGACGGTCAACGCGGAAACGGCGTTCGGCCAGCCGCAATAAAAGGCAAGATGCGTTATCACTTCGATAATTTCATCGTCTGAAATGCCATTTTGGCGAGCAAATTCCAGATGCCAGGCCAGCTGTTCATTTCGATACAGTGCAATAAGGGCGCTGACCGTAATCAGACTTCTGTCCCGCGGTGAAAGCCCGTCCCGCTGCCAGATATCGCCAAATAAGACCTCTTCACTGAGACGTGCCAGCTTGGGTGCTATTCCGGCCATATTTTCCCGACTCACCTTTATCGTGTTCATTTTTGTTTCTCCTTGAGGATGTGGTAGAAAGATAGGATGCTTTGACGATCTATAAAATCAGAAATATTGGGACCCTGAATCCCATAAAACGGGATGAAAAATGGCGAAAAGACCGGTTACGTTCGATGCTGAAACATTACGAACCTTTGTCACCGGTATTGAGTTGGGAAGTTTTGCTACTGCTGCAGAGCGCCTGGGGCGTTCAACATCGGCGGTAAGCGCTCAGCTTAAAAAGCTTGAGCAGCAGGCAGGTGCCGCGCTGGTGCAAAAGTCAGGACGACATCTGGTCCTTACTGCCCAGGGGGAAATGATGCTTGCCTATGCGCGCAGGCTGATGAGTCTCAACGACGAAGCTTACCAGGCAGTGAAATCGGTGGGCATCCGTGGCGAGGTTCGGCTGGGATTGCAGGAAGATTTTGGAGAATCACTTCTCCCCTCTCTTCTTGGGCAATTTTCACGTGCGCACCCCGACGTTCAGGTCTCCGCGACCGTGACCCGCAACAAGCCTCTGCTGGATGCAATACGTCACAATGAACTTGATGTTGCCCTGAGCTGGCAGGGTGACGAGAGCACCGCTTACAGCGAGTCGCTCGGGTCATTACCACTCTGCTGGATTGGCGCAAAAGATTTCGATATCGGCGCATTTATCGATCGGAACCGACCTCTGCCGTTACTGGTTTTTGAAGCACCCTGTCTGATGCGTAGCGCGGCGACAGCGGCCCTGGACAGCATGAATATCCCCTGGCGCATTGCGTTTACCAGCAGAAGCCTGAGTGGGATATGGGCGGCCGCGGCGGCCGGGCTCGGAATGACGTTGCGAACACAAACGGGCATGCCGTCATCACTCGCGATATTTGACCAGCAAAAATTGCCAGATACTGGCGCGATTGGCGTTCGTCTGCATCAGTCTGAAAAAAACGTATCAGCCGCAGCAGCCTCGCTTTGCCAGATGATAAAAACGCACTTTCATGGCACATAAGCCAACTACCGCGCCTGAAGAAATCCAGCCAATAGACAGCATCAATCGATGACCGGACAGGCAGGTATTTCTGGCGGTTGAGGCTGAGCACAGGGCTGTCAGATTGTGGTCGTTTAAACAACGCCCTGCTTTTTGTCCGGCCCGGCTTTGGCACCTCTCCTGCTTGCTGCATTAATCCTGACGCGGGCACCTGAGTAAGGCCACTTACAGTATGATGTAACTAAAATCGTTACAGAAGATACTGTGCTCACACTTTTGTGACATTCATCGCCAATGCTGTTTACCCCCGGCTTATCTCTCCACCATAGCCTTTTACGCTGAGCGTATCACCGTCTGCTTCCACCCACGCGAAGGGCACAACTGAAGGGCCGTCGAGCATGCCCTTCATGATAAAAAAGTCGGTGTCCAGAATACGGGCATAGCCTCCGCGATGATCGTGTCCGGCAAAACAGGCGCGCACCCGGTAGCGGGTGAATAAATTCACCAGCGCGTCGGCGTTCATTAACATATGCGTATTCCCGGGAGCCAGCGGATAATGCCCGAATACCACGATGCTCTCTCCGCACTGCTGTGCCGCCTGTAACTGCTGCTCTATCCACACCAACTGTTGCGCACCCACGGCACCGTTCCAGGGCTGTGCGTGGGGCTGATGCTCATGTTGCAGCCGGGCCAGCAACGCTGCCGCCTGTTGGCGATCGGTGCCGTTGAGCGCATTGCAGTAAAGACTCATATCATTGCCATCGTAGACAATGAAGCGCCAGCCGTTAAAACGGAAAGCGTAATAGCTCTTGGGTAGGGGAACCTTACCTTCAAGCCGTGTGGCAATCGTCTGCGCATCATGATTACCCAGCACCACGGCATGGGGATGCTTTAATTCTTGATATACCGGCAATACCGCAGCATAGCTGTACCAGTCGCGATCGACGAGATCGCCCAGGGTCACCACAAAATCGAGCGGCTGAGCGTTGAGCGCCGTGATGGCCTGGTGCAGTTTTTGTAGTCCGTTGCGATAGTAAAGATGGTTGTCAACATCCGGTTCAATATCCGCATATTGCGGGTCGGCGATCAAACCAAAACGAACAACGTTGTTCCGCGCAGCTAAGGGACGCAGCAACGGCGGTTGATACAGCGGTACGACCTCCGCCAGCAGTTCGCGCTGCTGCAGGCTAAGCGAGTGAGGCGTTAACATTGGCGTTCACCTTAACGTATACCGGCACGCATGAAAGACTGAATAAACTGACGCTGAAATATCAGAAAGAGCAGCAAAAGCGGCAGCGTTGTCATCAATGTTGCTGCACCAATAAGCGCCCACTGCACGCCCTGCTCTGGCGCGGAAAATAGCTGCAGCCCGACGGTTAAGGGCCGTACCTTAACCGAGTCGGTAATCACCAGCGGCCAGAGAAAATCATTCCAGTGAAAGCTGACAGAGACTAACGCAAAGGCGATATAAATCGGTCTGGCCAGCGGGATGTAGATCTTACGTAAGATATAAAACCGGCTGGCGCCTTCCACGATCGCCGCCTCTTCCAGCACTAAGGGGATGCTTTTAAACGTCTGGCGCAGCAGGAAGATGGCAAAGGCAGACGCAAAATACGGTAAGGCAATGCCGGTCAATGTATCGCGCAGGCCCAGTGCGCCAATGGTTTTATAGTTATTCAGGATCAGCACATCGGGGCTGATCATGAGCTGCAACAGGATAAGGGCAAACAACATGCCCGAATACTTCAGGCGAAAACGGACCAGTGCGTAAGCCGCCATCGTGGCCAACACCAGTTGGACTGTAACGATCATCATCACCAGCAAAATCGTATTCATGAAGTAACGGGCAAAGGGGGCAGCATGCCAGGCGTTAATAAAATTTTGCAGCGTCAGCGGCGCAAAAAGCCGGAAGCTGCCCTGCTCTGCCGCGGGATGCACCGCAACCCACAGCGCCACCAGGATAGGGAGCAGCCATAGCAGCGCCGCTAACCAGATAATCAGATTCAGGCCGAGGCGGCCAACAGAAAAGGAAGGCTTCATTGATAATGGGCTCGTTTATCCATCAACTTAAATTTAACTAGCGCAATCGCCGCCAAAATCAGCAGCAACACCACGGTCATGGCCGCGGCTGCCGGTAAATCCCAGTAACTGAATGCTGTGCGATAGATGTAAAACAGAAGCAGGCTACTGCTGTTGTCTGGGCCGCCATTCGTCATCGCAATAACCTGATCGACAATGCGAAACGCATTCATGGATGCATTGATCAAGACAAATAACGTGGTCGGCATCAGCAATGGCCACTGGACGCGCCGGAAGAAATAGCCCTTTGATGCCCCTTCGATTTCCGCCGCTTCACGCAGGCGCGGATCAATCTGCTGCAGGGCAGCAAGATAGAAAATCATAAAGAAACCGGCCTCACGCCAGACGGAGACCGCCATCAGGCACCACAGGGAGGTGCCCGGCTCGCCAAGCCAGTTAACCGGAGCAATGGAAAACAGCGACAGAAGTTTGTTCAGTAAGCCCAACTGTGGCGTGTAAAAAAACAGCCACAGGTTAGCAATCGCAATCATTGGCAGAAGAGAGGGAATAAAAAAAGCCGCACGTATCACGGCGTTAGCCGCCAGTCGTCGGTTAACGGCCAATGCCATGAGGAGAGCCAGCATCACCGCCAAAGGGATAGTGACCAGGGCATAGAGCAGATTGTTCCACAACGACCGGATAAACACATCGTCATCCAGCAGCGCAGCGTAGTTATCCAGCCCAACAAACTGGGCCGGATGACCGTTACGTGAGGCGCTGAACAGACTTTCCCACACCGTCGCCAGAGCAGGATAATGGGTAAACAGCAATAAAAAACCCAGTGCCGGTAAGATCAGCAAATAGCCGCACAGCTGTAATGATCCGACGCCTGAGCGTAAAGCAGGGGATGCTGTTGCAAGTGTGTTCATCGCCATCGTATTACTGGTAAGCCTTCAGCAAACGATCGGCCTGCTTCTGGGCGGCTTCCAGTGCTTCTGCCGGTGTTTTCGTCTGGGTTATCGCGGCTTCAATGGCGTGGTTCAGCGCCTCCTGAATTTGCACGCTGTTATAGGTCGAGAGTTCTGGCTGGGCATAGTTAAGTTGCTCACGTGCCACCAGCGCCTGCGGAACCTGTTTCACATAGTCTTTCATGGCTGACGTTTCCCAGGCGGCGGGTGAAGTCGCGACATAACCGGTAGCAATACTCCAGCGAGCAGCCTGTTCAGGGGCGGTGACCCAACGGATAAACGCCATGGCGGCTTTCTGCTGTGCCGGAGATGCATTTTTGAAGACATACAGATTACCGCCACCGGTCGGGCTTCCACGCTGTGTCTTTTCAGGAAGCATCGCGACACCAAACGGGAACGTCGCATTTTTACGCACCACGCTCAGATTACCCGTGGTGGTCACCATCATCGCGGTTTTGCCACTCAAAAAATCTTGTGGCGTGGTGCCCCATGCCACGGCGCCTTTAGGTGAAACGCCCTCTTTCTGACCGAGATCGGTTAGCCACTGTAGCGTTTCAATGTTCCCGGGCGTATTAAAATACACGGCCGTGCCCTTGCCATTATCAAGATGCGCGCCATTGGTCGCAGCAAACCCCTGAAACACCCAATAGCCATTTGGCGTAGTCGGGATTTCGATGCCCCACTGGCTGACGTTTTGCCCGTCTTTCACGACCAGCTTTTTGCCAAAGTCCACCACCTGCTGCCAGTTCGCAGGCGGCGTATCAGCATCCAGACCCGCTTTTTCAAACGCCTGCTTATTCCAGTACAGCACCACGGTCGAGCGCTGAAAAGGAACGCCCCAGACTTTTCCGTTGATATGGCGTAAGAAAGCAGGATAGAAACTGTCGATCCATTTCTTACCCTCATCGTCTTTGGCCAGATCGCTGGCCGCGACAATCGCCCCCGCATCCATCAGTGAATAAGCTTCGATATCGCCAATAACGGCCATTTGTGGCGCATTACCGCCACGAAAAGCGGTCAATGCTTTGGTCACCGTCGTAGCGTAGTCACCGGTATAGACCGGCTGAATACTGACTTCGGGATGAATTTTTTCGAAATCGGCAACCAGTGCTTCAACGGTGTGGCTGATCGCGCCTCCCACTGCGATGGGATAATACATTTGCAGTTTTACCGGATCGGCAGCAAAAACTGACGCGCTGGTTGCGATAAGCAATGCAGGAAGCAGATGTGACAGACGAATAGCTGGCATGATTTTCCCTTAGGTAAAAAGATCGTTAAACCGCGTATTTTTTGGACGAAACAGACATCAGCTGTTCTGCATGCAAACAGCGTTTACCGTTATCGGTGGAAAACAGGTATTGCTTATCAGCAGGCCATTGCAGCCCCACCAGGCTTCCCTCACTAAACCGTTTCATTCCTGCTACCGTCACCGTTAATGTTTCGTGGCTGTGAGCAAGCTGACACATTAATAAGGTATCAGCCCCCATATATTCGTAACTCACCACGCTGGCCGTCAGCAACGCGCCGTCAGCGTTAATAAGCTGAATATCTTCAGCCCGAATGCCCAGACTGAGTGCGCCGGCGGTGAAACCTTCGACGACAGGCTCCCTGAGCGGACTCAGATAGTGGTTCGCGTTGTGGCAGGCGAGCGGCAGGATGTTCATGGGCGGTGCGCCAATAAACTGTGCCGCGAACACGCTGGCAGGGTTGTTGTAGAGATTATCAGGTGTGTCGTGCTGCTCAATTCGTCCCGCGTTCAGCAAAATAATGCTGTCCGCCATGCTCATGGCTTCTGTCTGATCGTGGGTGACATAGATCATTGTCAGACCCAACTTCTTCTGTAAGGCACGGATCTCACGGCGCATGCTTTGGCGTAGCTTGGCATCAAGGTTAGAAAGGGGTTCATCCATCAGGCAGAGCGTATTGTTGGCGATAACGGCTCGCCCCAGTGCCACCCGCTGTTGTTGACCACCGGACAACTGGGACGGCAAGCGATCCAGCAACGCCTCCAGTTCCATCAACTTACTGACCCGACTCAGACGATCGGCAAACGTGAGCTTATCTTCACCGCGGGCTTTTAAGCCAAATAACAAATTTTCTTTAACGCTCAGGTGAGGAAAAAGCGCATAAGACTGAAACACCATGGAGAGCTTGCGTTGGGAGGGGGGCAAATGGGTGATATCCACATGATTGAAACTCACCGAACCCGTGTCGGCCGTCTCCAGGCCGGCAATAGTGCGCAGCAGCGTCGATTTACCACAGCCTGAAGGCCCCAACAGAGCAACGAACGTCCCTTCGGCGGCGTCAAAATGGATATTATCCAGTGCGATTTTCTCGCCCCAGCTCTTGGTGATGTGATGAAGCGCCAGATGGCTCATACATGCGCCGCTTTGCAAATAAGAATTGCAGTAAGCTAGCCGAGAAAAATGAACGATTTATGGCTGAAAAATGACAGAAAAAAGATGCACCCATTGATTAATCATGCGGGCTTATCCTTCCCTGCCTTACCAGGCCGCCGTCGCGACCGAGCTTTTCCTCTTGTTCCTGACAGCGAATGAACGCAGAAAGCGGCATCCTGACAACCTGTCGTGCCCATAAGTGACGTTGAACGTCTTGATTGACCAGCCGAGGCTGCATGCGATTCTGCTGCACGACAGGGCCAGGGCTAACGTAATACGTTCGGCGGCACCCCGGATGCTATAAGAAATGACCAGACGCGTGCAAAGCGCCAGAGACTCACACAACGTCTCGGAATCCTCGCTGCAGCCACAGAGAAAGGGCTGCAACGACTGTTCACTGCCGGAAACAGACACAGGTTGAATATTTCCGCTTAGTAGGTAGACTGGTATACATACACACCACTAACAAAGGTTATCGTCATGCCAACTCAATCTGCCAGCGCAGAAACTGCTTATGATAAGTTGCTCAGTGCGGCGCGCGTGCTGTTTTACAACCACGGCATTAACGGGACAGGTATCGATGCCATCGTAAAGCGGGCCGGGGTCGCCAAAAAAAGCTTATATAACAACTTTGCCTCTAAAGATGAGCTGGTCGCGATTTATCTCAGGGTTCGTCACGAGGAATGGCTTGCCTTGTACAAAAATCGTCTGGACCTTGCCATGACGCCGAAAGAACGGGTACTGGCCGTATTCGCGGCTTATGAGGACCATGCTGAATTTGCCTATGAAAACGGGTTTCGCGGATGTGGCCTGCTGAACGCAGCGGCAGAGTTGCCCGCCAGCGCGCCGGGACGACAGGCCGTTCGTGAGCACAAGGAGGAAGTGGAGGCGATTCTGACCGCGCATCTGACAGACCTGATGATGGGTGATGCAGAAAGCGCGCGCAAGATGGCGCGGCACTTCGCTTTTCTACTGGAAGGCAGTATTTCACGAGCCGGGCTGGAAGGTAACAGCGACTGCGTGAGTCAGGCCGGTATGATTGCTGAACAACTGATGGAGGCATACTAATGCCTCCATCCGTACACCAAACGGGTGGCGCAACGGCCGTCATTATCGCGGCTGTGCTCTGGGGAACGACCGGTACAGCCGCCACCTTTGCGCCGGCTTTAAGCCCGCTCGCCGTGGGCTCGGTGGCAATGGGTATCGGTGGACTGTTCCAGGGACTTATCGCTGCAACCCCGCTTATTCGACAGCGGCGACTGATTTTTCGGCATTGGCCTTTTCTGCTGACGGGTGCCCTCGCAGTGGCGGTTTATCCGCTCGCTTTTTATGCGTCTATGCGTTATGCCGGGGTCACTGTCGGCACTGTCATTTCCATCGGCTCTGCCCCGCTACTGTCAGCCCTCATTGAGTACCGTCTTGAAGGCGTACGCCTCACAAAGCAGTGGGCAGGCGGTGCCGCTACAGGGCTTGCCGGCATGATCCTGCTTTGCCTTGCGGAAAGCGGTGGGCACAGTACTGGACAAGGTTCTGCAATGACGGGCATTACGCTGGGGCTGCTGGCTGGTTTTACCTATGCCCTTTATTCGTGGTCTGCGCGGCGGTTAATGCAGGGCGGCATAGCTCCACGCGCGGCAATGGGGGCGACCTTTGGGGCGGGCGGTATCCTGCTTGTCCCTGTCCTTCTGATGACCGGCGCACCGCTTCTGGAAACCTGGAATAATGCCGCCGTCGGGATATATATGGCGCTGGTTCCAATGTTTCTGGGATATCTCTGCTATGGCTACGGACTGGCGCGCATCCCGGCCAGCATGGCAACCACGATCACGCTGCTGGAGCCGGTCGTCGCCGCTCTGCTGGCCGTTCTGCTTGTCGGGGAAAGGCTGCCGCTTTCAGGTTGGGCCGGTGTAGGACTCATTATTGCCTGCCTGGGTGTGATCACCTTTCCAGCGGGCAAGCGCGCCTCCCCTTCAGCCCAGCGCCGGGCTGATAACCTTTAATCTGGCGACAGGAAAAAGTAGGAAAAAGCGGCCTTCGATGCATTCTGGGCTCTCGACGTACGCACGGGCGCTCTCATTAAGCTTGAGGAAAGCAAAACCCGCCTTGATAACTGACTCCGTCCCTGAACCTGAGCAGAGGTGTCCTGTGGCGCCTGTATCAACGATAACGCCCAGGATTTACAGGGCCCCAGGGTAATCTGCATAGTCAATCCGGATACGATGAAGACAGGACCAGAGAAATCGAATGTTCTGCTGCCTGGCGTCTCCGAGGGTTCAGGCGGGACGATACCTTTCGCTTTTTGCTCATGGCTGACATTACCAACATCAGCAGCGATGTCTCAGCCCTCTCGGTCTGCCCTTATCAAATATAAAACGCCTGTTGCAGGGCATCAGGCGTTTAAAAGCTGCCAGATTTCGATCCTTATCAGAACCTTTTATGGCCTACTTTTATCAGAACTGCTCCCAGTTTTGATCCTGTCCGCCAACCACTGCGGTCTGCGGTTTCTTAAAAACCGGCGATGATACCGCTGCGGCGCGGTTTTGCTCCCGATTATTACTGGCTAACTGACCCGCAAGCGTAATCGTGAAGGCACCCACTAAATGACCCAGCGTGGAGGCCTGATCTATCAGAGAACGCGATGCTGCGGAGGCCTGCTCAACCAGTGCGGCGTTTTGCTGTGTCGCACCGTCCATCTGATTTACGGCCTGATGGACCTGGCTGATGCCTTGCGACTGTTCTCCGGCGGCTACGGATATTTCATCCACCAGATCAGTGACCTGCCGCACCGCATCATTCATGCGTGACATGTTAGAGCCTACCCCTTCCGCCTGCTCAGAACCGGCCTCGACAAAGCCCATTGATGACTCAATCAACTCCTTGATTTCACGAGCTGAAGAGGATGAGCGCTGTGCAAGATTACGAACCTCACCCGCCACGACCGCAAATCCCCGCCCCTGCTCACCAGCACGTTCAGCCTCAACGGCGGCATTCAGCGCCAGGATGTTGGTCTGGAAGGCAATCCCTTCAATGAGTGCAATGATGTCAGTGATTTTGGCTGAGCTTGCCCTGATGTCACTCATAGTGGACAGTAGTGTGCGGACACGACCAGCACTGTCTTCTGAGATATCCCGGGCGTTTTTCGCCAACTGACTGGCAAGACGCGTATTTTCAGCGGTCTGACGGACGGTTTCGCTAAGCTCGGACATACTCGCTGCTGTCTGCTCCAGGGAGGCCGCCTGCTCTTCCGTACGGGAGGACAGGTCTTCATTACCCGCCGAAATCTGTGCAGAAGCAGAGCTTACCGACTGAGCAGAAGCTTCCACCTTAGACAGTGAATCTGAAACATTCTCAATCAGATGGTTGAAGGCCCTTGCCGTCAGGCCGATTTCATCATGACGTGACTCGTCAACCCTGAGAGTCAGGTCGAGTTTTTCACTGGCCTCTTCCATGGTCTGACGCATGCCGTTCAACTGGCGGCGTATAGACATGATGGTTTTGATCGTGAAAAAACCCAATACAAGGATGACGGCGCCAGAGCCGGCAATCAGTCCCCATAGAGTCGTATAGTAGATATGGGTATTGGTTTCATCCAGTTGAGTGCCGATATCAATATTTATCTGCAGTTGCTTACGGTAACTGCTTGTAAGCGTGCGAATGGCTTCACTCAGATTTTTACTGCTTTCATCTGAGTTCGCCGTCGATGATGACTGGGGAATCCTGTTGGTCTGCAGGAAAGGCAGCAGCCTGTCATGAATGTTTTTAATCATGACGAACGCCTCTTTGGTCAGCCGCAGATCTTCGTCGCTGGATATATCATTCTCAAGATAATGCTGATTGAGGGTATTAAGGCGCTCAACCGTTTTGTTCATTTCTGATTCAATTTGCCCCTGCCTGGCAGGGTCTTTTGCGCCCTGATAGTCGTATAGCTTAATGAGAAGTTCATTGTTCTCATCAATCAGTACGTTTAAGTCGATGATCGAAGGTATGGCGTTAATCTGAACATAGTGAAAGCGATACTGGAAGCCAGTAACGACCACGATGGAAATAATAACCATAGAAACGAGAGAAGCTGAGAGCAGAGAAAACGTAAGATAAAGTCGCTGTGAAATTGTCATAACTCACCCTGTGTGTATTTAAAAAATAAAAAACCAACGCTTAGTAAAGCGTCGAAATCAACGAAAACTTGATTTTTTTAGAGAGAGGCTGGTGAGTTATGGAGATGAGTAGAGTGAGAATGTGCAGGGCCTGAACATAAACGTGAATATCGCGTAAAACCCAGGGCTAACAAAGCCGCGAAAGGCTGCTCAAGTTTCGCTTTCCGCTGAATGTGGACATTGCGCAATAAGCTGGCTGTTTTTTGCCTGAATGGGCACGGCTCACCCTTTTCACTCAGTTAGGCTAATGCAGCTTTTCATCGCTTATGATAAAAAAGATAACCCGCACTAAGGAGATTTTTATGTATCTGGATGATATTCCTTCTTCTTTTCGGCAGCATGACATGCTTTATCTGACAGCGCCTGACCTGGGCCGTGCAGAAGAAATGCAACGAAAACTGAATGCGTTCAGCTCACTTCATCATGAGTTCTTACTCTGGTCTCCGGGTTTTCACTCTATTGATTCAGTTGAGAAAAACATGGCAGATGCCGCAGATAACTTCCTGAATGACAGAGACGAATATAAGTTTTTAATCATTGAACGCAAGTCAGATGAACTCTTAGGCTGCATAAGCTTGTTCATCCGCAATCAGGCTATCCCTTACGTCGAAATCGGCTACTGGCTTGCAACCAATGCACTGGGCAAAGGCATCATGCCCGAAGCGTGCAAACTGGCCACTAAAATAGCCTCCGATTTTTTGCACGCAAAGAGAATTGAAATTCGTGTCGCGGGACGTAATGTGCGGAGTCAGTCCGTTGCATTAAAATGCGGTTTCAAACTGGAAGCCAGACTGGTTAACGAGCGCCTCGACAGCATGGGAATGACTGACGATACCTTGATCTACAGATATGGCGGTTGACTCTCCCCATCCTGTGAAGTCAGCCTTTCGCTGAGCGCGGCTCTAGACTGTTACGCATGTCCGCTTTATGCCGGGACGGGTCGTTACCCTCAAATCAACCCATCTGTGTCCTCTCACCCACGGTTTCCCTCTCCGGCGAGCCACAGAAGAAAGAACGGATGATTAAGCGCGCCCAGGGTAAACAGTCAGGCTGCTTATTTGGTGAATGATGAGGAGATTAGTTTGATACCCAGTATGCCCAGGACCGCTGAGGAAACGCGATCAACTGACGTCTTGATACGTAAATATACCTGACGCGGTTTCTCGGCAGACAGCGCGACAGAAACGATGGAGTACCAGACAAAATCGATCAAAAAGCTCATCAGAGGGATGACGACATAAAACAGTAGCGGGATATTTTTAGGCAAAAGGGCACTAAAAATAGAGGCAAAGATAATGGCTGTTTTGGGATTGCTCAGTTGTGTTAATAACCCATCTCTGAATGTTTTTAGCCATGTCTTGCTGTGCCCATTTTGTCCATTCAACGCGAGGTGTACAGGCTGAGATGCACCTTTGAAGATGTTAAAAGCCAGCCATAATAAGTAAAACCCGCCCGCCACCTTCATAACTACAAACAGTTCCGGCACCAAAAGTAGCAGCCTCTGTAGCCCAAGCATCGCGACCAGGGCAAAAATCGCAGCACCAACGCCAGTGCCTAAAGCGGTCACGATTCCGTGAAGACGAGAATGCACAACAGCATTTCTGGCAACATAGATAAAGCTTGGGCCGGGGCTTATCACCCCCATAATCAGAACGGCAGCAATGGCCATAAGGCTTGAAATCAACATCCTGGACCTCGGCAGGGAATAATCAGAGCGGCTATTCTAAAGGAAATGATCCGTTTTCACAGGGTGTGATTGTGTTGTCTCCGGGATTCGAAAACGAAACAGGCCCGCTGAAGCAGCTTCTTGCTCGTCACTATCGTTCATCGCTCACCACCCAGGCGCATCGGTTTAATACCTTTGCTGGTTACCCACGAACAGCCTGACTCACCTGTTAAATTTGTTATTAATCGGCAGCTTAAAGCCAGTGCGGTTAAAGAGGTGCCAGTCTGTATTTGCTATCCTTGGGAAACGAATTCTTGGGTTACCCTTTTTGGAGCAATAATGAGCGATATTATTAATCTGTTCACCAGCCATAAAAGTGAGCGCAGCTTTACCGATAAACCTGTTGACGATGCCATCCTTGATCGCATTATCAGCACCGCCTATCGCGCCCCTACCTCCGTTAACTCACAACAGGTTTCACTGGTCGTTACGCGGGATGCCGCTCAACGTCAGGCCATTTCAGAGATTGCCGGTGGACAGCCCTGGATTGCCAAAGCGCCCGTTTTTATCACCGTCGTTCTCGATATGCATAAATCCCGGGTCGCCATGGCGGCTGTGGGCAAAGAGCAGGTTGCTCAGGACAGCATTGAAAGTATTGTTTCTGGCGCGACTGACGTAGGCATTGCACTAGGCAGTATTATGGCCGCTGCGCGGGCGGAAGGTTTAGGCATCGTGCCCATCGGGGGAATTCGCCGCGATCCGGACGCGATGATCGAACTGCTTAATTTGCCGGAATATACTTTCCCTGTCGCGGGCGTCGTTATCGGTTACGTCGACCAGCCCGCTTTCCAGAAGCCGCGCCTGCCTCTGCAGACCTTCCGTCACGAAGAAAGCTATCACACCGAAGGTCTGGAACAGCATATCGCCGCTTACAATGCCGAAATGGTTCAGCACTGGCAAGCCACCGGGCGAGCTGACGGCGAAAGCTGGAGCGACAGCGTGAGCGGATACTATCAGCACATCTATTTCCCAAAAGTCCTGCCTGCACTGCACAAACAGGGATTTGGTAGCGACAAATAACCGTCATTCGTCCGGGCAATGCCCGGGCGATGTCTTTCCCTCTGGCTCAACTCTCACAGGCTAACCCCTTGCCCCGTTTCGCCCCTCGTGTTTAGCACGATAGAGCGCTTCATCCGCCCGTTTAATTAATCGTTCCGCCCTTTCTGGCCCTTCCCCTGCCACCGTTGTTGCCACGCCGGCACTCAGCGTGACGCACCCGGTTTCCAGCCCTGTCGAGCTGTGCGGTATCGCTAACTTCCTGACGGCCTCAACCACGCTTGAGGCTATTTTTAACGCATCCGCGGCGCAGGTGTCGGCTAACACGATGGCAAATTCTTCTCCGCCATAGCGTGCGGCGATATCGATGCGGCGCTGGGCAAACGTCTTCAGTAAGCGTCCTACTTGTTGTAAACAGGCGTCACCCGCGACATGGCCGTAGGTATCGTTGTAGCGTTTGAAATAATCGATATCGAAAAGGATTAATGATACCGGCCCACCGCTACTGCGGCCGTGCAGCAGGCTTTTTATCAGAAAGTGGTCAAAGTACCGGCGGTTAGCCAGCCCGGTGAGCCCATCGCCGTTTGCCAGATTCTCCAGTGAATGATTCGCTTCGGTCAGTTCATCCCTGAGATGGGTTAATTCAATTTGATAGCGTAAGCTACGTTTGGCCTCATGCCGTATCAACATCCACAGCAGAATGATCGCCATCAGAAGCACCAGGCTTAATACTACGCCCTGAACCCGGCTTTCGGCCCAGCTAATCAAAAGCCCCTCTTTGTCAAATCCTGCAGCGACAACCAAGGGGTAACGGCTAGAACTGGCGAAACCAAAAATGCGGGTTACGCCGTCAACCTTCGCTTTCCACTGGCCGCTGCCGCGTTCGGCATTGGCTAACAGCTGGTGAAAAAGCGGGCTGGAGGAGAGATTTTTACCGATGTAGCTGTTCGACAAAGGACGAGCATAGAGCACGGTGCTGTCTGCCAGCATCAGCGCCAGTAAGTCCTTTGGACCAATAACAAAATAATCGTAGTAGTGACGAAAGTAATCGATGCTCACCGTGGCAAGGAGTACACCACGGAATCCCTGGTAGTTATCACTGACGCGCAGCGAAACAGGAATAACGTAGCGGCCCGAACTGCGGCTTCGTAATGCAGGCCCCACGTGCAGGCTGTTGCGTGGATTGTTGCGATGATAGCTGAAATACTCCCGGTCGGCGTTATTTCCTGAAAACGACTGCATTAACGAACTGGCGACCCATCTCCCCTGCGCATCGTAATAGAAAATACCCTCCAGCTGCGGCAGGCGGCTCTGTAACGTCCGCATGATGTCGTTGAGGGTTGAGACATCTCCGCCCGTCTCTGCCTGAGACTCGATTTCACGCTGGACTTCACGCAGCGACAGTTCCGTTTGCAGAAAGGTATCTTCGGCCTGACGGGCCTGAGCCAAAGAAAGATCAATGGCGCGTTCTTCAGTGATACGAACCGTTCTTTGCCAGTCCTGGTAAAGCGTCCAGACATTGATCACAATAACGCCAATCGTCAATAAACTTCCCGCCAGGGTAATGCTTCTGAGCAGTGGTGAAAGGCGCATCATCGCCGCATCTTTTTTTCGACGTAATTCCATGCTGGTTAACCCTTCTCTCGCCACGGGATAATGCAACATATCAGAAACAACGTGTTATCAATAACATCCTGACAGGCCATTTATATCTGCTGTTTTCAGTTTAGATTAAGACAGGAACGCCAGCCTCGCCTTGCGCCTGTTCAGAGTACAGGCAGCAGGCTCTGATAGCAGGCTGATGGTGCCAGCCTCACCGGTCGGGCGTATCGGGGAACGCGCAGATGTCGAGGCTGCGCTCCACGTCATCCATGACATGGAGAAGGAGAGGTTAACGTCGGCGGCGCCACCACCAAAACAGCAGCAGTCCGATCGTCAGCACAACTACTGCCAACCCTGCGCGGGCTATCGGTAAAAGCAGTGACGGCTCGCCGCCCTGACGCAGTGATTTCACCCGTTCCGGGGTAATGCGCACGGCACTGTTGCCTATATCCTGCATGACATAATTCGTGACGTCGGCAATTTGCGTATTATCCAGCGTATGGGCAAAACCAATCATGCCCTGACCGTTTGCGGGCCAGACACCTTCAAGCACGGCCATGGCAACGTTATCGGCCGTAGGCTTTTCCAGGATCGGATGTTTACTCAGGGCAGGTAAACCATTCAGGCCCTGTCCCTCAAGGTTATGGCAGGCGGCACAGTTGTTGCGGTATACGCGCTCGCCATCCGTTAAATCGGACAGCATGTCTGGCGTATCATCTCCGGTCACCGGCGTGAGTCCGCTAGCCGGTTCCTGAACATCTGAATCCGCGTCAGCCTCGCCTTCTTCCTGATCGGCGGCAGGCATCAGGTAGGTTGCTATGGCCGCCCGATCTTCCGGCGTCATACGCGAAAAACTCTTGTCTATCGCTTCAAGCATCGGCCCCGCCGCCGTCGCACCGTTATCGGCGTGACCGCTCGCCAGATAAGCTGCCAGCGATTCCCGTGACCACTGATCGTCACTCTGTAAGGTATTGGCGGTGATGTCAGGCGCAAACCACGTCCCTAAAGAGGCGCCCTGTAACGATTTGCTCTGCTGCTCAGCCATTAAAAAATTGCGCGGCGTATGGCAGGTGCTGCAGTGCGTTAGCCCTTCGACCAGGTAAGCCCCCCTGTTCCATTCCGCGGACTGGCTGGGATCGGGCTTGAAGGGTTTTGTGTCCAGGAAGAGGAAATTCCACGCCGCCATACTAAAGCGAAGATTAAACGGAAACGGCAAATCGGTTTTTTCTGGCTGGCTATCGACCGCTTTCACACCATGCATAAAGTAAGCATAAAGCGCAGACACATCGCTATCACTCACTTTGGCATAGGCGGTGTAAGGCATAGCCGGATACAAATGACTGCCATCGGCACGAATGCCCCTGCGTAGCGCATCGGCAAACTGTTTTTCAGTGTAGTGACCAATACCGGCTGTTTTCGAGGGCGTGATATTGGTGCTAAAAATAATGCCTAAAGGGCTACCGATGGCATGGCCGCCGCTGAACGGCGCTTTGCCTTCCTCTGTGTGGCAGGCCGCACAATCCCCAGCCACGGCAAGATATTCCCCTCGTTTTATGAGGTCAGTCTGGCTTTCCGCCCACGCGCTACTCTGAGTTGCAGTCAGCATTAGCAGCGTGGCGGGCAGCAATCGGCTCAATCGCTTACCCATGCTGTGTCTCCTGCAAAATCTTATCAGCGGTACGCAGCGCAAGTGCCATGGCGGTGAGCGTGACATTACAGGTGCCGACCGTTGGCATCACGCCGGTACCGACCATAAACAGGTTTTCATGATCGTGCGCCCGTCCCCAGACATCGGTTACGCTGGTTGCCGGATCGAGTCCCATCGACAACGTACCGATGATATGTTGACGGTTCGAAAATTTACCGCTTTTGCTGTGTCGGATATTGGTCGCACCCAGTTTTGCCGCTATCGCATCGTAGCACTCTCGCGTTTTTTCCGTGCCCTTCTGCACATAGTCATCCACATCCCAGAAGAGCGCAGGCGTGGGTAATCCTAATGCATCTTTATTGCTGCTCAGGGTCACGCGGTTATCGGGATTGGGGAGCTGTTCCAGCGCATTTTTAATGCTCAGTCGGCGGGCCGCACGAAAACGAACCTGCTCCTGGAGTTTTTTACCAAAGTACCCCTCTTCCAGCACTTCCTTCGTCACCGCCGCCACCTGTGATGCATTGGAGATATCCAGACGGAATGGCGCATGTTCGCGGCGGAATTCGCCGTCTCTGAACTGCCCTATTGAACAGGGACTGACAGGTCCGCGTCCGGGCCAAATCTCTTCATCCACGTCGAAGGTGACGCCAATGGCGGGATGGTCGCAGAGATTACGACCAACATTGTCACGGGCATTGCCAATCCCGTGCGGAAATTTATCGCTGGTCGACATCAGTAAAAGCTTTGGCGTTTCAATCGCATTGGCCGCCAGAACAAATGTCTGTGCCGTAATGCGATGGCTGGTTTTATTCCAGTCATAATAGTGGGCGGCAACAATCCTGCCCTGCGCGTCATGCTCAAGCTTATACACGACCGCCTCGGTGATCACCTGAACGCCTGTGTCCTCAGCCTGCTGAGCGGCCAGACCGCCGTGATACTGAGCATCAATCGGACACACCGGCATACAGTTGTTGTTACCGCAGCAGGCCGGGCGACCATCGTAACTGCGACTGTTGCGTCCCGTGCTGTCGTCCAGCACGCTGAAGTCGGGTGCCAGTCTGGCCGTGACGCGTTGCTGAAGCCATGAAGCCGGCACGCGCGCCATCGGAAACGGTTTACTGCGTGGCGAGCCGTTATCAGGTGAACCGCCGACGCCGGCAATGACCTCCGCCTCATAGTAATAGGGCTCCAAATCCTGATAGCCGATCGGCCAGTCTTTGCCCACGCCATAAAGGGTATGCTGCTGAAAATCATTTGGCACAAAGCGCCACAGCTGAGCAGCCCAGTGCCAGCTGGTGCCGCCAAAAATACGGATGTACTGCGCATTAAACGCCTGCGGACCGAGCTGTTGCAGATAATCATTAGGCTCAGGCGTATAGCGTGGCTGAGGTGCCATGGGAGAAAAGGGATAAGGTGACATAAAGTCAGACTTAAAGGCGGAACTGCGAAAGCGCTCGACCAGTTCATCGCGCCCAATTTTCGGCCCGGACTCAAGTAATACAACGGATTTACCCGCTTTGGCCAGTCGGGTGGCCAGCAAAGCGCCATTTACGCCCGCGCCTATCACAACGACATCCGCCGACTCATTCTTCTTCATTGATGACATTACTCATAAAAAGGATCACGGTTGACTCGACCAGCTGCCGCAGACGCCATAGGAGAAGCTCGGCGGTACCAGTTTGTCATTCACAATTTGATTCGCGAGCGTGTTAATGTAGGTGATGTAGCGTGCATTTTTGCCTTTGCCCACAACCCCGGTGTACCAGCCGCTCAGGATAGTGCCCGCGAGCTTCGCGCTACCTGCGTCACTCTCAGCAAACGGCAGGCGTTCCTGTTGCAACAGATCGGGCTGATGGGTCAGCAGGTTACTCAAACGCAAAAGCGCAGAGGAGAAATTCTTTTGGGTCTGACTCAACGTGTCATACAGCGCAGCACCCACGGTTTCGTTAAGTTCATCCTGCTGGGTAAGCTGCTGAGAAACCTGCATAAAGATATCCAGCTCATCTGTCTGGGCATCGGGTTGGGCGGCGTTGAGGCGAGCAAGAGGGAGCAGATGTCCGGCAGCGCTGGTTACAGCAACCAGACCGACCATCTTCAGCACGCGTCGGCGTGAATAGTGATTCATCATATCTTCCAGTAAAAGCCACCTGTCGCTGGCAGCAAATCAGCCTGCGTAATACGGATTATTATGCTGGCAGCGCGCATAATATTTGGGCCAGGATTCACAGCCATTCCCTGCCGCGTTCGCACCTGAAGCCGCTGGTTAAGCGCCAATTCAACAGCATAATGGTTGGTGAGTCTGCCATCTGCCGCTTTCAGTCTGCGGGATCATGAACGTCTCTTTCTCAATGATCCACTGGTAATTAACTAAATGTTAACAATCCGCTGAGGATAAACCAGATAGTTGCTTGGGTTATAAATATATTAAATCGATATTAAACAAATTTGATACAAAGCGGAACTGAGAGCACGCTGGCCCATGTGGCATTTTCAGGCTATGGAGGGCGATCGTTGTCTTTGAAGCGGAGTGAAGTAAACTGCCATTCTGCCCTGCTGCAGCGGCACACGTTCTCAAGCAAACGGAGTTGATCATGCCCCCATTACGTTTACTGTTATCAGAATCGAACGATCCCTGGTTTAACCTGGCGGTAGAAGAGTGTATTTTTCGCCAGATGCCGGCTAACCAGCGCGTACTGTTTTTGTGGCGTAATGCGGAAACGGTGGTCATTGGTCGGGCGCAGAACCCGTGGAAAGAGTGCAATACACGTCGTATGGCAGAGGACGGTATTAAGCTGGCGCGACGCAGCAGTGGAGGCGGCGCGGTGTTTCACGATCTGGGCAACTGCTGCTTTACCTTTATGGCGGGCAAGCCAGGTTACGATAAAAGTGTCTCAACCGCTATCATCCTGCAGGCACTGGCAACGCTGGGCGTCAATGCGCAGGCTTCAGGACGAAACGATCTGGTGATCGACACCGGTGACGGCGTGCGCAAAATATCCGGCTCTGCTTATCGCGAAACGCCCGACCGTGGCTTTCATCACGGCACAGTTCTAATTAATGCCGATCTGTCGCGCCTGGCTGATTATCTCAATCCCGACGTGAAAAAGTTACAGGCGAAAGGCATCGCCTCCGTGCGAGCACGCGTGACAAACCTGCAAACGCTGGTGCCCAATATCAGCTACGAACGCCTTTGCCATGCCATCACGGAAGCCTGTTTTGAACACTTTGCAACTCGCTGTGAACCCGATGTTATTTCTCCTGATAACCTGCCGGATCTGCCGGGCTTTGAACAACAGTTTGCCCGTCAAAGCAGTTGGGCGTGGAATTTTGGCCAGGCGCCAGACTTTTCGCATCTTCTGGATCATCGCTTTGTATGGGGCGGCGTGGAGATACATTTTGATGTTGAACGGGGCGCCATTAGCCGCTGTCAGATATTTAGCGACAGCCTGAACCCTGCGCCACTGGAGGTGCTGGCCTCCCGCTTACAGGGTGCAGCCTATCAGCCTGACGTTATGGCTCAGCATGTAGAAACGTTGAAAACGGACTATCCGCTGCAGCAGCACGAACTGGATGAGCTTGCACAATGGCTGGTGACAAGTCTCCGCTGACAGTCCGGTGAGCGAGGTAGCGTTTGCCCGGCTCAGCAGCAGAAATGGGCCGCGTCAGACGATTGCCTGCGGCTGCCCAGGTTCAACTTAGCTTCCCGTATTGACGCGTTTGCCGATATCTTTCAGTTGCGAATATTTTTCAAGCAATCGCGGTCCATCATCCAGGCTCATGGCAAACATCCACAGATAGGTCATGACCGAATAGATGTGCCCTGCGTCACCCATCCCTTTACGGGTCATGGACAGGATGGTAAAGGCAAACAGCAGCGCCGCTGCTGTACCTATCGTTATAAAACCTAACGCCTCGCGATCGGATAGCCCTATGCGTAATCGCGCCAGTACGCCGTAGTGTTTCGCCAGAGCGGGTGCCTGGGCAACGGTGACCAGGCTAACCTCTTTTTCAAGCCGGTTATTCAGACGGCCAAACAGCGCTTCGTTCTTGCGCGAGAAGCCCGGCAGAAAGCAGGCAAGTATCAACAAAATGATCAGACAGCCCACGCCCGTCCAGAACTCAATTACCAGAAGCATAATGGCTGCGCCGCTAATCGATGCCAGAGAGGTGATCAGCGTTGGCAGATGCAGCTCAAAAAAATCGACAAACTCACGTGACAATGTCACGCGAGCGGCGATAGTGGAAGCATTTTGCTTCTCCTGACGTTGTGCCACGATAACCGGCACGGCCAGTTCGGCATAAATACGGGCGAAGGTGCGGGTATCAACGCTGCGTCTTGCGGCGCCTATTGCCCACATTGCAAAGACCATGACCGCATAAAGCACAGCATGAAGCGCCTGCCCGGTGACAATGGCGTTAATGGCAAACCCGGCTAACAGCGGATAAAGCAGGTAGGTAACGTTTTCCGCCACCACTAACAGCAGGGTAAGAAAGAGCTTTTTACTGTGACGACGTCCCAGCATCTTGAGGGTGGCAATGGCATTTTGCGGCGCCGTCTCCGGCGTTATTGTTTTGTGAGAACACATGATTTTCTTTTGGTAAACGGTTAAAATTGAGCGGTCGCTCAATAGCCAGCGCATCGTATTTGAGCGATTGCTCAAAGTCAATCCAGGAGTCACAATGAAAGCATCAACGGCAACATCTGGAGAAACACGCAAAGAGACGATTATTGCGGGCGCCATCGCGCTGTTTATCGAGAAGGGAATTGAAAAAACCACGACACGTGACTTAACGGAATCGCTGGGTATTTCACGCAGCCATATTTATCACTACTTTCCTGACTGGCACACGCTCACCCTGACTGCGCTGGAGCACTTTATGCAGCGCGAGTTGGATGATTTCACCCTTGAGCTGGCCGCGCTGGATCCTGTGCAGCAACTACACTCTATGATTGAAGGCCACATTCCTGACACATCAGATTCAGTCTGGCGGCTTTATGCTTCCTTCTGGCAAATGGCCAGCCATAATGCCGATTACGCTGAACTGGCCGACAAGATTATCGCCGGTTGGGATGCGTTGCTCTGCAAGATTATTCGCGCGGGCGTTGAACAAGGGTGCTTGCATACGGATGATGTGGCACGCAGCGCACGCCAGCTTAACGCCTTGCTCAACGGCTACGCCGATCTGCTGAGTATTACGTCTTCACCCGCGCGAATTGAGCAGGCGCTGGCCGACATTCACCACTTTGTGCAATTTATGCGTTAACGGAGCGGAAAGTCAGTAAAGCGCCGTTTTCTTCTTTATTGCCATTAATTAAATGTTAAATAGAAGTTATACGAATGATGTGCAGTACGCTTTAAATGTGTCATTCAAATGGCGCGCGCTTTACATTTTGTGGCTTGATTAATCTCAAATTTTATCGCTTATTCGCGCAGAAATGCTTGCTAACACAGTTTATTTTTCTCGCCCAGACTGATGCCGAAATGCGATAAGCAGGTGTTTTTTGGCGCTTTATTGTTTACAGGTTTTGATAAAAGTGGCTGCCCTGACCGTTAATTTTGGTCTAAGTCGCTGGTTTATAAAGTAAATACATTAACAAATCCTCATAAAATTAATCATTGAGTCCTGTGATAAAAACCAATATATTGGCCGCGTTTTTAACACTAGCTCTAAATTTTATTCACTTATCCAACTGCAGCGTGATGCCACGCCCGGTTGTAGGAGAGATATGATGACGGATAAAGTCCGTATTGATAGTTTGAATGCGAATACATTAAACGGTAACAATGAGTCTTATCTGGCCCGCCAGGCCGAGTTTGAATCAAATGTTCGAAGTTATCCGCGTAAATTACCATTAGCGATTGCCAAAGCTAATGGTGTCTGGATCACAGACGTCGAGAACAAACAGTATCTTGACTGTCTTGCCGGTGCCGGAACGCTTGCGTTAGGTCATAATCACCCTGACGTACTGCAAAGCATCCAAAATGTCATTACCAGCGGCTTGCCGTTACATACTCTGGATCTGACCACGCCACTCAAAGATGCGTTTTCAGAATACCTGCTCTCCCTGTTACCGGGTCAGGGCAAAGAATACTGCCTGCAATTCACCGGTCCTTCCGGCGCGGATGCCGTTGAAGCCGCTATAAAGCTGGCGAAGAAACATACTGGCCGTTCAGGGGTGATCAGCTTCTCCGGGGGTTATCACGGCATGACGCACGGTGCGCTTTCTGTCACCGGTAACCTGTCACCGAAAGAAGCCGTTAACGGCATGATGCCTGAAGTGCAGTTTATGCCTTATCCGCACCTGTACCGTTGCCCGCTGGGCATTGGTGGTGACGCGGGCGTAAAAGCGCTGACCTACTACTTCGAAAACCTGATCAACGACGTTGAAAGTGGTGTGCGCAAACCTGCGGCCGTGATCCTCGAAGCAGTTCAGGGTGAAGGCGGCGTGAACCCTGCCCCGGCTGAATGGCTGCAGCGCATCCGTAAAGTTACCCAGGAACACGGTATTCTGCTGATTCTGGATGAAGTTCAGGCAGGTTTTGCCCGCACTGGTAAATTCTTTGCGTTCGAGCATGCCGGTATTGAGCCCGATATCATTGTAATGTCAAAAGCCGTCGGCGGCGGTTTGCCGCTTGCCGTGCTGGGGATCAAAAAGCAGTTTGATGCCTGGTCACCTGGCCACCACACCGGGACATTCCGTGGCAACCAGCTGGCCATGGCAACCGGCCTGACCACGCTGAAGCTGCTGAAAGAAAACAACATCGCTGGCAGCGTCGCTGAAAAAGGTGAGTGGCTGAAAGGCAAACTTGCCGAACTGCAGAAACGTTATCCTGCCATCGGTAACGTTCGCGGTCTTGGCCTGATGATCGGTATTGAAATGGTCAAGCCGAACGAAGCGCAGGATCATATGGGTTGCTACCCGGCCGATGGCGATTTATCGGCTCTGGTTCAGAAGAAATGCTTTGAAAACGGTCTGATCCTTGAGCGCGGGGGACGTCACGGTTGCGTATTGCGTCTGCTGCCTTCCCTGTTGATCAATCATGACGAAATGCAGGTTTTCCTGGATAAGTTCGAAAGCGCCCTGCTTGCCGCTGGCGTCGAAGCAGTTTGAGTGGAGTAAATTCGATGTCACGGTCAAATCCGATTCTGGCGTCCTCAGCGCAAAGCACTGAGGCTTACCAGCAGGCTATCGCACAAAGCAGTGCGGCAGTGGTTAAGTGGCTGGAACAGCCTGAAATGTATCAGGGTAAAACAGTTGGTGAACTGCGCGAACGTATCCAACTGGACTTTAATCCCGAGGGCCTGGGCAACCAGGCCGCCATTGAGCGCGCGATTGAGTATTTCCTGAAAGACAGTCTGTCGGTCCATCACCCACAGTGTGTGGCGCATTTGCACTGCCCGAGTCTGGTCATTAGCCAGGCTGCCGAGGTGCTGATTAACGCGACGAACCAGAGTATGGATTCCTGGGATCAGGCGCCTTCTGCCACCCTGATTGAAATGAAGCTGATTGAATGGCTGCGTTCACAGGTGGGTTATCAGGCAGGCGATGCCGGCGTGTTCACCAGCGGCGGCACCCAGAGCAATCTGATGGGGCTGATGCTGGCGCGTGATGCCTTCTTTGCCCGTCAGGGCCATTCTGTTCAGCAGGACGGGCTGATCGGCGATCTCAGAAAGATCAAAGTCTTTTGTTCAGAGAATGCCCACTTCTCCGTGCAGAAGAACATGGCGCTGCTCGGCCTGGGCTACCAGTCCGTGACGTTAGTGAAATGCGATGAGTTTGCACGCATGGACATGACCGATCTGGCTGACAAACTGGCACAGGCGAAAGCCAATAATGAACAGGTGCTGGCCATTGTCGCGACGGCAGGGACCACCGACGCCGGTGCTATCGATCCGCTGCGTGATATCGTCAAACTGGCCGCAGAGCAGAAAATCTGGGTGCACGTTGACGCGGCCTGGGGCGGTGCATTGCTGCTGTCAGAGAAGTATCGTCATTATCTGGACGGGCTGGACCTGGTGGATTCCGTTACGCTGGACTTCCACAAACAGTTTTTCCAGACCATCAGCTGCGGTGCTTTTCTGTTAAAAGAAGCCCGTCACTATAAGCTGATGCGCTATCAGGCGGCATACCTGAACTCTGAGTTTGATGAAGCACAGGGCGTGCCGAATCTGGTTTCGAAATCGTTGCAGACCACCCGTCGTTTTGATGCGCTGAAACTGTGGATGGGGCTGGAAGCCCTCGGTCAGAAGCAGTACGCCGCCATTATCGACCATGGCGTAACGCTGGCTCAGCAGGTGGCGCAGTTTGTTGAGCAGCACGACGCCTTGGAACTGGTTATGAAACCTCAACTGGCGAGCGTCCTGTTCCGTTATCGTCCACAACAGATGGCGGAGTGGAGCGATGCCGACGTTGCGCTGTTCAATCAGCGTATTGGCGATGCTCTGCTGGAATCAGGTCGCGCCAACGTTGGCGTGACCGAGCATAACGGCGTTACCTGTCTGAAAATGACGTTGTTAAATCCAACCGTGACGCTGGAAGATATTACCGTCCTGCTGGCACTGCTTGAGAAAACAGCCCAGTCATTACGCTAAGTGCTTCATCATGCCGGTGACAGTGTCACCGGCATAGCGCTTTTATTTCCCATGCTGCTGGCGCATGAGTCCGCTGCACCCTCCCTCTGAATGCCTCCCTGCCCCTTTAATCAACAGGTTATCATCTGTTTGGACGTCACGGCGTTGCTGGACTTGCCGTTTGCAGGTCTCTTTAAGGCGAAGAAAAAGCGCAGCACCTATGGGATATCGCGCAGCACTGGCGTGATCATCTCCGTGGCCGAAAACAGCGAGAACGGCTGACGCAGAAACGTTATCGTCCTTCTGTTGATAACCGGAGGAGCACAATGACCTATCAAATCTCAGGCCTGAAAGCCGATGCTTTCACTCACCTTTACGGACAGAACGAGCGCTATTTAAAACAACATGGCGTAATGAGACTGAAAGTAGAAAACGCTCCTGGCTATCCCGACAGAATTTCACTGCGTGATATCCCGGCGGGTGAAACCGCGCTGCTGATTAATCATCTCTATCAACCGGCCC
>Ga0157370_10000257_pt1 | contig 67219 bp, 60 predicted proteins | sample C35metaG_FD_113463 | JGI IMG/M metagenome (GOLD analysis project Ga0157370, IMG submission 113463) | Corn rhizosphere microbial communities from Kellogg Biological Station, Michigan, USA - C3-5 metaG | ecosystem: Host-associated > Plants > Roots > Rhizosphere > Soil | place: USA: Michigan...
ATTGATTTATCCTGAAGCTAATAAGTAAAATATCTATTCTACATCTGAAAAGACCGCATCGGCATCGGGAAATACAAAGTCATTTTCGGAGAAATCAAGCATTTCTGCCCTCGAAACATAGTTTAGTATTTCATTAATACCTTTTTTAAGCATCAGCTCAGTAGAATATTTACGGCTTGTAGCCAGCACCAGTCCGCCTTTAGATAATCTAAAGAAATATTTACCCGAAGTCGTAGAATTTTTTGTAAAGGCAAACAGTTCAATATTATCCCTTATCCCGGCAATCATCATTTCACAATCCGACTTTTGCTTACAGCTAATACTGGTAAAAATGGTTTTCCCTTTTCTGGATGTAAAAACAAATTTATATTCCCCGTTATATCTTTTGCTAATTACAAACATCCCCATACTTATCTCGAAAATTTAATTTGAAAATCGATTATGATCCCGATTCGTGCTAATTCCTTAATCTGATTTATATCTTAAATATAAACAAAATTAGATGAATTAATGACCGCTTAAACAACAGGTAAAAATACTTATTAAAAAAATAAGCTCATCGATTTTTTTAATAATACAGCCTAAAATCCAGCAATTTACAAAGCGCATAATGTTTTTGATGCAATTCTTCTACAATTTCTACAACATCATCTTCATCTTCAAACAAACTAAAGAAAGCTTTGTCGAGGCCGCTGCTCGTTACTTTACCCGATAGCTCTCCATAACCTGAAATCGCCTTTGCACCTGTAATATCCAGAAAATATTGAGCTTCTTCCTCATTTAGGTCTAATATTTTTGCATTGGCAAAATGTAGGATCTTACCTTTCATCCTACCTTCGAAAAGTTCTGCTATTTCCTGTAGGCTGTAGTAATAATTGTTGATACGAATGTTGTTTCCTTCACCCGGCATAACTAAGTAGATGATCTCATAATTCTTAAAATTATGATCGTCATATAGCAGCGTATTCAAACTTTCTTCAAGTCCTTCTATAGTGTCACAGGTTTTGTATATACTGTCAATACCTTGTTCGAAAGCTAATAATTCTAAGTTTTTTACTACTTCGGTAGCCGTTTCGTTTTCTACATCGGCAACAGCTTCAAGGCAGAAAATAAAATTATCCTGATCCATACGATTATACTTGGCAATTATTAATGAGGAATTCAACAAAAGTAATAGAAAATATACTTCTTCAGAAAATCAAAATAGAGTTTAAGATAAAACTAACTTAAAAGAGTATATTTAAATTAATATTTTTGTGAAATGCAATCTGAATTCAAAAACTATCTTAAAGCACAAACAGGACTGCCTGATGATGTGATACAGCACATTCAGGATTTAGCCATTTTCAAGTCATTACGCCGTAATGAATTGGTGCTGCAAGCGGGTCAGGTTTGCCGCCATAAGATATTTATTGCAAAAGGCATGCTTCGCACTTTTAACACAAGTGCTAATGGAAATGAACACATCCTGCAGTTTTCTCCGGATTTAACCTGGACACTCGATGTAGAGAGTTATGATAAGGAGATACCTTCTTTAATAAATATAGAAGCCATAGAGCCAACGGAAGTCCTGCTCTGGCAAAAACACGACTTCAATAAACTACTATTGGAATTTCCATTACTAAAACAATTTTCAGAGCAGCTAATTTCCCGTAATATTTATTTCAGCAGGCAGCGTATAATGACCGGTTTAAGTGCCACACCCGAGGAAAAATATGAAGATTTTATCCGTACTTTCCCAACCTATCTTAATCGTTTACCTCTGCGAATGATTGCTTCTTATTTGGGCATTTCCATCAAAACACTAACCCGCATTCGCCATACTCAACTTCATCGCTAAAATGAAATATGGTCAAATGACCACGTTTTTAGGTATGGTTTTATATTCCTTTGTAATACTAAAATCATATAAATTATGCGAGTATTTGTTACAGGAGCCTCGGGTTTCGTAGGTTCCGCTGTTGTTAATGAATTATTATCTGCCGGACATAAAGTGCTGGGACTGGTACGATCTGAAAGTGCAGCCCAAAAACTAAAGGAAATTGGCGCCGAACCTCATCTTGGCGATATCAACGATCTCGATACGATTAGTAAATGCGCTATGGAATGTGACGCAGTAATCCACACCGCTTTTAACCATGACTTTTCACAATATGCAGCCAGTTGTGAAGCTGACCGTTTAGTGATAGAAGCCTTTGGATCAGCTTTAGAGGGCACCGACAAACCATTAGTTATTACTTCAGGAATTGGCTTACTACGTCTTGACCGCCCGATAACTGAAGATGATCTTCTTCAGGTCTCTTCTGCAGTAATTCCGAGGGCGGCTTCAGAAGAAGCAGCGGCAGCTGTTGTTGCAAAAGGAGTAAAAGCTTATGTTGTGCGCCTTCCTCCTACAACACATGGTGCCGGTGACCATGGTTTTATTCCCATTATAATCAATATGGCAAAAGAAAACGGTAAGTCGGCATATATCGGCGACGGCAAAAATCGCTGGCCGGCAGTACACAGGTTTGATGCTGCTAAGGTGTACCGTCTTATTGTAGAAAAGAGTCCGGAACAAAAAATATTTCATGCTGTAGCCGAAGAACACGGAGTTCCTTTTAAAGATATCGCCGAAACTATTGGCAAAGGACTTAACCTGCCTACCGTCGGCTTGGCTCAGGAAGAAGCAGAAAAGCACTTTACCTGGTTTACGCATTTCGCAACATTTAACTGCCCTGCATCCAGCGAAAAAACACAGGCTATTCTGGGCTGGAAACCTACAGAAATAGAGCTGCTAAAAGATATGGAAGCATCTTACTTTTAAATTTAAAACCGCAAAGGCTTCAGCTCTACTGAAGCCTTATTTATTGATTATCATCAGCGTCAATAAAAAAAACCAGGAAAATTCAGATGAAATATAATATATTCGTATAATCTAAATACAGGACATCATGAATAATAGAAAGCCAGCTGACTTATCCAACGAAGAATTAATCAGAGACGAAAAAAATATTAAAACTCTTACACTGATTTTTATGGGCGTTTTATTGGTGCTTTTCGCTTCTACAATATTTTTGACTTTCAAAAATGGATTTAGCGCCATGTCAGTTATCCCAATTGCTTTGCTTCCTATTTTAATTATGAATATAAACAACTGGAATGCACTTAAAAAAGAAATAAAGTCGAGAAATTTATAGCCCTAAAATATCAGGATGCTTCCTAAATTACAAAAGCTTCAGTAAAACTGAAGCTTTTGTAATTTACTATTTCTAGTAATTAAAACCAATTACGCTTCCAGAATCTTAATCATTTTTTCGGCTACTCCTTTTGCCGAAGCCGGGTTCTGACCTGTTACAAGATTACCGTCTGCTATACTGTTAGCAGACCAGGGTGCTGCAGTATGAAATATAGCTCCTTGTTTTGTAAGTGCTGTTTCAAGCTCAAAGGGCACATCATCTTTAGCATAATTATCTTCTTCTTCATTTGTAAAAGAGGCAATGTTTTTGCCATTCACAATATAACTACCGTCACTAAGTTTAACATTCAGTAATGATACAGGTCCGTGACACACAGCCCCTACCACCGCATTGCGCTCATAGGTTTCTTTAATCACTTTTTTAAGAAGCGGGTTTTCCGGCATATCTACCATAGGAGCTAAACCTCCGGGAATAAATATAGCATCATACCCATTCACATCTACTGTAGAAAGCTTAACCGCTTTTTGCATGGCTGCCCATCCTTTTCCCACAAGGAAAGCCAGGTTGTCAGGGTCATTTGCTAAATTAAGAGCATCAAGATAAGGCGTATCTCCGCTAAGGCTGGCGAAATCTATCTGATAATTCGCCCTGTCAAATTCAGCATAAGGGTGTGCTACTTCGGGTAAAAAAGTTCCTGTTCTTCTGTTGTTTGGTCCAATAGTATTGGCATTCGAAACAATAATTAATACTTTTTTCATGACTTTGAATTTTTAAATTTTATAATGGGTGATAGTAAGTTGAAGTTTAAAATAGTTTATTAACGATAGTCACTTCGCGGATTTCCAAATAAGGAATTATTTTGTCGACTACTATTTTTTGATAATGGTCAGAATTCTTATGAGTTTCTACTGCAGCTTCATCAACATATCGTTCATGTAGTATAAGTTCATTAGGATTACTTTCTGACTGATAAATTGCATAAGAGATATTTCCATTTTCTTTTTTGGTCTCTTCGGCAAGTTCAGGTAACAGCTTCAGGATTTCAGATGTCTCAGTCTCCCTGATTTTCCATTTTACGATGAGTTCTTTTTCCATGATTATAATTATTAGCGTTGTTTCTATTCTTTAATATTACACTTCAAAGGTCTAAAGTTTATAGTACAAAAAAATTGATGTATGGTAATAAATCATTTTATCAAAAACCTAAATATCAATCACTTAATACACTTCAAAATTACATAGTAACTAACTGTCAAAAATTGATGTATGGTAATAAATGAATCACAGTACTTTGGGTAAGTAGGTGATGTGACGACTTCTCTAAACAAAAAGCGGATGACATAATGCCATCCGCTTTTATTATCAATTGGGAATCGTAAAATTATTTTTTGGATATATCACTTCTAACCCTGCTAAGGCTTTCGGTAGTTATGCCTAAGTAAGAAGCCAGGTGATAATTCTTTATATGCTTTTCTATATCAGGATATGATTTAATAAAGCGTATATATTTTTCTTCTGCTGTCAGGGCAAGGTCAGATAATATCCTTTTTTGGTAACTGCCAAAAAAGCGTTCCATTTTAACCCTGAAAAAAGTTTCAATTTGCGGAACTTCTACATAAAGCTGTTCCATACTCTCTTTGGAAATTTTGTAGATAATAGAATCCTTAACACAATCCACATGAAAAATAGACTTTTCACCTGTAAAGAAAGCTGTGTAATCGGTAATCCACCAATCTTTGACAGCAAACTGTAACGTATACTCCTTTCCTGTCTCAGTAATAAAGTAAGTACGCAGGCAACCATCAAAAACAAAATACTGATAAGGCACAAATTGCCCGGGAGTAAGAAGAATATCCCCTTTCCTGACGACGATTTCTTCAAATTTCTTTTCAGTGATATCCAATTCGGCAGGAGAAAAATCAAGTCCTTTAAAAATCTCTTTAACAGTATATTTTTGCATGACGTTTGTTTTGATTATAGTAATCTAATAACAGCCACTCAGATCATGGCAATTACAATACAAACAAAAATAAAAAAAAGCCTCAGTTTACACTGAGGCTTTTCGCAAATAAATTCTTAGTTAAGAATTATTTTTTAACTTCTGTAGTAGTTTCAGTCTTAACTTCAGTAGCTTTAACTGTATCAACTGCAGTTGTATCAGCAGTAGCTTCAACTGGAGCAGCAACTGTATCAGTTACAGTTTCAGTAGCTACAGTTTCAGTAGTTTCAGCTTTTTTATCACAGCTAACTAGGTTAAGAGCAGCAACTAAAGCAATGCTAAGTACGATTGATTTTTTCATGATGTTATTTTTTAAAGATTATTTTTTCGATTTATATCTGGTACAAATGTATTATGTTAGTCACATCATTTTTTAGAGAAATGGTGAAACTGGCATTTCACTTGGTGAAGTAATAGGAAAAGCATGTAAATTTGATTTACTTTACTTTATATTATTAAATTTGCTCGAATGCAACGCTTCACAGCTATATTATTACTACTATCACTAACACTTCTATTTCCTGTCGAAATACAAGCCCAGAACCCCATACAAAAGAAGAAGGAAACCCCTGCTGAATTAAAAAAGGCCGCTACAAATCTGGAAAAATCATTGATTGAAAATGACAACTCCAAAATTGCCCTTAACTACGAGCTTTTGGCACAGGGATTTGCCGACAAAGATGATTTAGCAAAAGCAGAGGAGTCGTTATTTAAAGCCCTGGAAATTTATACTGCAGGAAAAAATATAGCCGGCAGGGCAAGGGTAATACGTAGTATTGCCAAAGTACAGGAGTCACAAAATAAACTTCGTGCAGCAGCCAAAAATTATAAAGTTGCCCAGGATATTGCTACCGATAAGATATCTAAAACACTAAATTCTAACGACTATAAGAGGCTTAAAAGTGCAGGCAACAAAGAGCTGGAAGATAAATACCTAAATGCAAATATCGAACTGCTGGAGAAAATAAATAAAAAAGGAGAAGCAGCCGATGTTTATATACTCCAGGCAGAACTAAACCTTAAGAGCCTTGATACTCTAAATGCTTTGGAAAAATACAATCAGGCATTGCGGTATGCTAAAAGGATTCCCGGAAAAGTAATTAAGATTTATAGTGAGATCGCACAACTACAACTTGCAGGAAAACATTATGACGAAACTGTTTCAGCTGTGGAAAAATTATTGGAAGAAGCCAAAGAAATTGAGGATTATAATACCGAGATAGCCCAGTTAAGATATCTTGCTTCTATCTATTTTGAAATGAATGATGCCGAAAGTGCCGTAAACGCATTGAAAGAATCATATAAAGTTGCGTCTGTTAACGGTAAAACCTTTGAAGCCAGGGAAACCCTTTTATTGCTTGTAGAGTATTAAAAAACTACGGATGATAATACGGCCAGTATGGCAATGTATGAAGAATTTATGAAAAATCTTGACCGAATCATATTATCTGACACTTCTCTAACAGATGCTAAAACATTTAAGGTAACAGAAGAAAGGATTCGCAGGCTTGAGAACGAAAAAATGTTTAGAGACGAGCTTATTAATCGAAAGAATACTTTTAATTATTTCCTGATAGGCGCAATGGTGTTACTATTGCTGTTTTTCGGGTTCATTGTTAAGGCATTGTATTCTATCAAAACAAAAAACAAGGAGATAGCCCTACAGTCCTTAAGGCTCGAAATGAATCCGCATTTCCTGTTTAACAGCCTCAATAGCGTTAACCAGTTTATTGCACAAAATAATGAACTTGCGGCTAATAAATACCTTACCTCCTACTCTAACCTGATGCGTAATACCATGGAAAATTCTAATAAGGATTTTGTAACATTAGGCAGCGAAATAGAAAATCTGGCGAAATATCTTGAGCTTGAACATCTTCGTTTTAAAGATAAATTTGACTTTGAAATAAAAGTTGATAAAAAGCTGGATCCGGAAACAATCTGGATACCTAACATGATCATCCAGCCACATTTGGAAAATGCCATCTGGCACGGGCTGCGCTATAAAGAAGATAAAGGTTTGCTGAAAATGTTTTTTTCGCTTAAAGGCGAAATCATCCATATCACTATTGATGATGATGGCATAGGCCCTACTAAAAGCAGTGAGCTTAAAACCCACAACCAAAAGGCACACCAATCACGCGGACTTACCAATACTAAAGAACGCATGACTTTACTAAACGAATTATATAAAACCAAAATGGACTTTTCTATAACCGAAAAAAAGAGTCCTGAAACAGGAACTATAGTTGAAATTACTTTCCCAATAATACACAGACCATAATGAGTTTTACAAAAATAAGAAGCGTTATCGTAGAAGATGAAACTGCTGCCAGAGAAGTATTACGCAGCTATCTTACAAAATACTGCCCGCAGGTAGAAATTGTTGGCGAAGCGCAAAATAGCCGTGAAGCTATTCCACTCTTACACGAACTGCAGCCCCAACTCGTTTTTCTGGATGTAGAAATGCCATTTGGTAATGCTTTTGATGTACTTGAAGCATGTAGCGACCTTACATTTGAAACTATTTTTGTTACTGCTTTTTCTGACTACTCATTAAAAGCGCTAAACATGAGTGCTGCCTATTACCTGCTTAAACCAATAAGTATTGAAGAACTTATCGTAGCCGTAAACAAAGTACATCAGGAGGTAATGAATAAAGAGATTTTTGACCGTAATAAAGTTATAGTAGAAAATTTCAGGGAGCCCAAACCCGAAAAACAACAAGTTATACTCCCAACTATGGAAGGTTTTGAGATCGTAAAAATGGAAGAGATCGTTAGGCTGAAAGGTAATGGTAATTTTACCGACTTATACCTTACCAACGGGAATAAAAAAATGGCATGCCGTTTTCTTAAACACTTTTCAGAAATGCTGCCACTTCCTTTTTTAAGGGTACATAAGTCGCATATTGTAAACCTAAACTTTGTAAAGTTATACAATAAAGGCGGGTACATAACTCTTGAAGACGGTGCCGAAGTAGAGATATCCCCAACCTATAAAGAAGATTTTTTAAAGAATTTTAAGTAAAGTCTACCAAACTCAAATAAGGTAAATAATCAATTGATAAACTATGATAAATTTAACCGGAGCATCTTTTATTATATTCTTTATCATTGGAATTTTATTTCTGATAAGTAATTTATTTGAGAATAAAGAAAAGAAAAATGAAATCGTAAAAAAACATAATTTTTCAGGAAACCAAAAAAGCGATTTAACGACATATTACAGTCCAAAAGAGAATATAAACGACATTAAAGAAAACACTCATAACAAAAAAACATGTAAAATATACTTCAGCCAAAAGAGTAAAACAATACTTAAACTAACTTCGTTAGACTATTTATATTATATATCTGTCTATAATTTTGATTTAATATTACTAAAGGAGTTTGAAACCGGACTCAAAACAACATCTGATGATGCAGAAATCACGTTTCAAACTATAGAGCTAAATGGAAGTGAAACTATAATTATAGGTTATGGAAACAGAGACGGTATAAATTATTTTCAATTCGATTTTTCAGGGAAAAATATTTATCATAAACTCTTTCCTAAAAAAGGGGAAATATTTTTGGTGTATCACAATACAACTGAATTTACAGCCATCTATTTAGAAGATTTCACATATTCACCAATAACGACATTTTGGACTGAAGATACTACCACTTTTAAAATTGATCTACAAGAGGGTGACCTATATCCCGAAAAAGAATGGGGTGAATATGAATATATTGAATCCTTAATAAAAACAAATAGGGTAAATCAGTTTTCTTTTATATGCCATCATGCAAATTATGGTGTTCAAGGAATTAAAATATTTGAACTTGATAAATCAAACAGTTTAAATTTACTTTATGATTTTGATAATTTAGAGTTGAAGGGAGCCTTTCATAATCTTGCTTTCAATTCTGATGGAAGCAAATTTACCGTACTTCTTTACCAGGGAAATGAATCGATGAAGGATTCTTTTTCGATTTATGAGTATTCTGCCAATCCAGATATAAAACAGCCACTAAAAATAATAAAAACTGAATATGGATATTGGGAATACTATAAACTGTACACTCACTACTTAACAGATGAACTTCTTTGCGTAGTCAGAAATAATGATATATTAATTTTTGATTTGGAGCTTGAAATAGTAAAAGACGTATATAAACGTGATTTTAGATCTCCTTTTCACATTGATTTCAATGTGGTTTTATATACCAATAATAATAAAATTGAAAGGAGAGTATTATACTAAGCCTTTACAACCAGAAATTCATTTAATTTCAAATTTTAATTAATATTATCTCTGACATAGGTTTTAGCCATCTATGGTGTTATCATACATATAAAAAAGATTTTTTAAAGAATTTTAAATAAGCACTACACGGTAAAATACTTTTAGGTTATAAATTTTTTAGATCATCTACAGTATAAAACTTTAGACCATTATCTTTCGCATACCTGCAAATATCCTTTAGGGCATACATCGGCGTTTCTAAATTTTCATCTGCAATTTCTACCGTTTTATGTCCGTAGAAAATGACGATCTTATTGTGCTTTTTAGCATAATCCATAAGGCTCTTGTAGTATGCAACATTGAATTGTTTATAATCGTCATCTATTCCAAGCCCATAAATTAGCCTGTTCCCTGTGTAATAGCAATACTGTTTTGAAGGAGGAAGTTCGCCATAAGTAGTACCTCTTATAATATCAAAGTAATTAAATAATTCTTTGTCAAGAGCAGTATCACGGGCACCGTCAGGATATGCAAAAGAATTAATCTTAAAACCATCCTTTGCCATAAGCGCCTTTAATGGCAGTATCTCATCTTTAACATAACCGTTGAGTCCGTGAGCTGCCGAATATTTAACCGCATTTTGGTGATTATAGCCATGCCCTGCTATATCATGCCCCCTATCTTGTAAATAATGGAGTTTTTTCTTTTGCTCCGGTGTAAAAGAACTGTATTTACAAATAAAGAATGTTGCTTTCCAACCCTGCGGACGAAGCAGCTCATCAGCATTACACCAGTCCTCAATGTAATCATCGTCAAACGTAAGCACTATGCCGGGTTGATAAACCTTTTCAACAGATACTACAGATTTCTGTTTCTTTTCTTCGGATGAAAAACAGCCGGTAAATGAAAAACTAGCCATAAACAAACCGACTGAAGCAAAGAATAGACGTTTCATATAGTGAGGGAATTTTTACTAAATTTAATTCAAAATTATTAGATAGACATATAAAATAAAGAATCCATTTCTTCTATATCTTAATTTTCGTATAAACGTTTTAAAATAAGTGCCCGTAAACGTTCTTCATGCTCATCTCCCCAATTCCCGATCGCTGAAATTACCGGAATTAAGGTTTTTCCAAAATCTGTCAGACTATATTCAACTTTACGAGGAACAATAGGGTAAATAATCTTTGAAACAAGCTCATGTTCTTCTAATTCCTTCGTTTTATTTTCCATGCTTTACATAAGCAAGGTAATAAAATACTTATTATTGAGTTGTTTTAAATTAAGCACTCAATCCATTATATTTCTGTAATTAACCCTAACTTTTATTGAAGGTTATGAAAAGTACAAAATTCATTTTATTGATATACGCTATAGTTTTAATATCATGTAATAAAGAACAGGCGTTAAAAATAGAAAAGCCGGCAAATGACACGATTACTGTTTACAGTGAATTTGAATACTATAAACTCAAATCAAAAAAAATTAAAATAATTGATACAGCCTGTATGTTTGATGAAAGACGGGCAAAAAATGATATTCGTGAAGGAAAGCTAACCTATACCATGATTCTTGGATTTGGAGCTTATGACTATAGCAATAAAGAAATGGGCAAACTGCTTTTAAAAAAATCAATCCTATTAGACAGCGTTCTAAAACCCTGTATGCGTCAGCCAGAAGGTTTTAAATGGTATTGCTATGCCAAATTAATGAATTCGGAAATTGAGAAAAGATTCGGAAAAAACTTTATTGATTCCCTAAGAAATATTGCCGACAAACAATTTATTGAAAATAAACCAAATTACATTTTCGATTTTTATGAGTGTGATACATCTTCAAGGTATGCAAGCGCCGAAACCTATGAGGAGTTTTTAGAAAAGCCCAAAAATGATTTTTTAAATAAATTAAATTATCCAAAAATGACTAAAAGCGAGATGAGAAAACAAGGAGCAAACACTGAAGTTTCTTTTGTTATATATAAAAACGGGTCTGTTGGAAATATCAAATTGAATACTGATTACGATATCGCGAAGAATAAAGAGTATGCAAAATATTTTGAAGGAGCAGCATTAGAATTTGTAAAAAATGCAAAGTGGAAACCTGCAACATATAGAGGCTTTAATGTAAATAGTGAAATGCATTTAAATTTATTCAATCTATAACCATCCATCTTTTTGTAGTGAGATATAATCTTAATCAAACAAAAAAGCTTCAGTGAAAACTGAAGCTTTTTAAATCTGTGGGCGATGAGGGATTCGAACTTAACCAGTCAGATCCGCGTCATTGCTATGTTTTATAAAGTTCGTTTTGATTGTGCCACGAATTTTATACCTTGTATGTTATATCGTCATCAACCTACTTAATTCACAGAGCTCTAATTCTTCACAAATATAATTATTTGTTGTTATAATTTGAGTAATTCAGACTTAAACGACAAGATTAAATTTGTAAACACACGTTATCTTACCAGACAAACTATAGTTCCTCATCAATATCAAAATTAATCGCCTTAGAATACTCACTTAAGTCAATAGCCGCAACCGTCCCTATACTTTGCTGTAAATAACGTAAAAGTTGAAAAAAGAAAGATACAAGTGATACGTCTGCCTTGCTAAATTCGATGCTGTTGATAGTCCTAGATATATAGTAGTCACTAATCCTTTGAGTATAGTCTGACGTCTTAACATCTTCCTCCCCAAAATGATCTATGAAAAATGCGCCATAATCAACTGCGCAGCCCATGTCTATTCCTTGCAAGCCAGTCAATCCCTTTAAATGGTTTTCGATAGTCTCTTTTTTCTTGAGAGTATTGGTGCTGGTTAGTATACCTCCAACAATTTTTGTTAGTGGCCTTGGGTCATAAGTTTTTCCTCGATCAATGATTGAGGTTGTGGTGCGTTTTAAACGTCTTACACTTTCAATTTTTCTCCCTGCATATTCAATATAGCTGATAGTTTCTTTCCCTGATGTGACTGAGCCATTTAGATCAGGCTTAACTTCAAATACGGCATAAACACCTTCGGCAGGGATATAATGTATGCCATTTTGTGTTAAAACAAATGGTGTGTATTGCTGATCATAAATTACTAAATCAATTTGATCACTTAACTGGCCTGTACTATCTATGATGATAGCTTTATCAATACGGTATCTGTTCGGTAAATATTTTCGTAACCATTCAATCCAAGTATCTTCTAATGAATCACCCTTGGAGCCGGGGTGCAAAATGAAATTCCTGTTAGTGCTCAACTGAGCTGACATTTGATTTTGTAGTCCAGAAAACAACTCTTTTAGACTAATTTTATTTGCCATAAGTATTATGCTTCTTTAAAAGGAGGTGTAGGATATATTGATTTTGATAAGGTTATAGCTCTTTGTGGCTCTATTGGTTTATCTGGATAAGCATCTAGTACAATTGCTGGTATGAGACGTTGCACAAGATCTGAAAATGTAAAACCGTAGTCACGTTCACCATTAATACCTGTTATTTGCACTACTTCGTTTATTTCTGCCTGGGTGAAACCCAATTCTGTTAGTGGTTCATCCAAAACATTGTGACGCGCCTGATCATCTGGTCTTTTAAAGTATATGATTTCTGCCGCACGTCTGCGAATCGCCGGATCAAGTGAATTTGGACGGTTGGTACACATAATTACGGCGGCTGGAAACTTACCATTACCTAAAGCATCTATACCTCTAATAAAAGCGTTAACTCCCGCCTTGTCCTCGTGATGCATTTGATCATTTTCTCGAGATTGGGCTAAAGCATCAGCCTCATCTACTAACAAAATTACTGCGCCATTTGATTTAGCATTGTCACTCTTTAACTTTTTAGCTTTATCAAGTGTATATTCAAAAGCAGCTGATATCAGCTGAGTCATTTGCCCTACACGACCTTGTCCACGCGTGGCAAGAGATAGCGGAAAAAGCTCAACTTCTATTTTTTCCTGTCTTGCTACCGCATCTCCAATTGAGTAGGCTAGCTCCGATTTACCCGAGCCGACATCTCCTGCTAAAATAATTAATGGCGGTCTGCGGAGTACAAAATTGGTTATCTTTTTTGCACCTTTGTGATGATTATTCGCCCAGTCGTTAATACCATTGGGATTTACCAGTAGTCCTAATATTTTACTCAATGTGTTTTTTGTATTATCTAAGCCTATCAGTAAATTGTATCGTTCCCTGATATCTGGATCTGGAAAAGAAATTGTCTGTTCAAATATTTCTGAAAATGGTGGTCTATTTTCTCCCATGATTAATAGTTTTTTAGAGATGAGCGATCTAAGCCTTTGCCTCCTGATGAATAGCTTTTATCTGAATTTAAATATCCGTTTATACCTGGCGCAGGAGCACCTGTTCTAATGAATGGTAGACTACTTCCAAAACTACTTTTGTCCGCCGGCGATAAATTGGCATATGCAGTATTTGTGATTAGGTAAGACGTAAAAATAGCAGCTGAAATATCTGCACCTGGTCTAATTTTACCAGGATCATCATCATTAGCAGATGTTTGGGACAAATCGACCGCATTATAACGAAGAGTCGGCTCAATCCACTTATCATCTCGCTGAAATCCATAAGTAACTTCCGATAAAAATCCCTTTTTGAGAAATTCAGTTAATTCAGCCTCATAAGAAGCTATAGTTGCATCATTTGGAGTACCTCCATAAAGTCTTTGTATTCTTTTAAGATCTGTAGCGACTTTTGAGGCCAAATATTTGGCGTGTGTGGCTGTAAAAGTAGTTGTGTGTGAATATGTGTAACTTGAACTCATATATTTTAAGTATTAAATTTGAAATGAGGAACCAAAGACTTTTTGCCAATAATAAATCGTCTTTTCCTTAGTGGTTGCACCGAGCGCACTATCAATTGCATCTCCGGCGTCTAATGCAGCATCAACTATTAATTGAGCCTGTGATATAGTGTAAAGCTTAGCTGCATTATTTTTCGGATTGACAGGATCGATAATTTTAACACGCTCCGAAAAATCAACCCGTTTAGGCTTTGGAAAATAGTCACTGAAAGCTATGATATCTCTTAGATCGCTGGTTGCTATGTAAGTAAAAAAGTTTTGCAATGCCTCAGGATAATCTGAAAAATTCACTCCTTCATCTAGTAGCTTCGCCATGATTAATTCAATCATAAACGATTTAAACTTAAAATTCGAGTCTTCTGCTTTTCTAACTTTTGCCCACTTTTTTGCTAACCGAATGACCTGTGAAAAATGGTTAGGTTGTTTTGCCTTTCGAGTACGTATAAATTCTAAATGGCGAGGGATGCAGGTTTCAAGAAATGAGCCATTATCTTGACTTATTAGCTTACCGTACCAATCAGGATCCCCTTCGTAGATTATCGGAACTACATCTACATCTAAACCTGTTCCACTAAAAGAAATAGTAACCGAGTAAGTATTAGATCTAACTTGTTCAGGGCGTAAATTTGGAAAGGCCTTCCGAAGTCTCTCGGCTAAATAGCTTATAAGTGCTTTTGTATCAGATGGAGCATCCGAACATTTAATGTAACATGCCATATCTATATCGTTTAGATCTTTCAATGCTGTCCCTTTGGCTAGGCTACCTGACAACAGTATTTTTTTTAAAGTATAATCTGGATGTTCCGATAAATAACAAGTTACTTTGCTCCTTACCCTAGCTGCCTGCTCTCGGTATTCATCAGCCCATTCTTTAGGGAGATTTACTTTATCTTTGGCATACTGTAAGATATCTCCATGTGATACGTGTTCTCTAGACATTTTTTTATATTTTTATTTCTAAGTACAAAGTTCAAGATCAACTGTGCAGATTTAGTGCATAGCTTTATAAATTAAAAATTCATTAATATATCTTATAATTTTATGGCTGTAACTAAAACTCCTTTAGTTCGATACAAGATTCTTGATAATTGTTTTAGATCTAATTATAGAAATTATAATATTGATACCTTGCTGTCAAAAGTAAATTCTGAACTAATAGAATTGTATGGAGATAATAGTCATTGTGTCCAAAAAAGACAACTTCAGCAGGATATCGCTTTTATGAAGAGCGAAAAGGGCTGGGCTATCGAAATGATTGATGAATATGATGGTAAAAAGAAAATCTATCGCTACAACGATCTGAACTTTTCAATTTCTAAATCCCCTCTTAATGAAGTAGAAATCGACGAATTTCAATCAGCCATACAAGTGCTATCACAATTTGAAGGAATGCCACAGTTTGCAGGAATTCAGGAAATAATAGCAAAATTAAAAACTGACTTAAAACGAAGTAACAATGATAGACCACTAATAGGTTTTGATAGTAATCAAGATTTAAAGGGTATAGAGTTCTTTAGCCAACTTTATAATTCTGTACAAAATAGGATTACCCTATTGATAACTTATAAAGACTTTAAAAGCGAAGAGGCGTATTCGTTTACTTTCCATCCGCATTATTTAAAACAATATAATAACCGATGGTTTCTATTTGGATTACATACAGATACTGGAAAGCAAGACTGGAACGTAGCAATCGATAGAATTGTAGCCATACAAAGTACCAATCTTGAATTTATCCAGTCAAAAATTGATTGGGCAGAATATTTTTCAGATATGATTGGAGTCAGTAAATCGGAAGGGGCAAATATTGAGGAAGTAATATTGAATTTTAATAAAATAACAGGGAATTATATGGCTAATAAATCCCTACATGAAACCCAGAAACATAAGTGGGTTGATGAACAAACTTTAGAGGTCAAAATCAAAGTTGCTATTAATTATGAGCTTGAACGCCTAATTCTGTCATACGCAGATTGTGTTGAAATAATTGAACCTTTACATCTTAAGGAGAAGATAAAAAATCGTTTAGAAAAAGCCTTAAAGACTAATTAGGCCATTCCCGCATTTTGATTTACCTCATCTAAAACTCTCACGATTTCATATACTTTATCATCTTCAGGGAATATCCCAAAAATACCCCTGTCATGATTTTCATTAAAAGGAAACTGGGTAAGTAGCTTCTTATCAATTACACCTTTCTTAGTCAGGTAGTCAATAATTTTTTGGATGAATGTTATCTGGTTAGCATTTAAGTTTCCTGTTGATATAAAATCGGCAAATAATTTGTTTACTACTTCGATATCGAGGCCAATAATATTCCTTACAAATTTACCCAGTGGTTGAGCACCGTATTCTTTAGTGAACCGTTCTTTGCTTTCTAATGCTTCATTAAACAGGAACTGTTCCAGTAATTCAATCTCTGCTGGAGTAATCGGCAAGTTTTTATATAGCTTATCAATTACAAGATTTTCGGTTCTATTTTTTCTTATAAAAGCCTCAGCACGGTCTTTATAGCTTTGCAGGTTAGGGTAAGTGCCCATAATATCCGGTTCGTTAACCATACTAAGATCTAACTGATCCTCAAAGTTAGTATAGATTGGCGAGAGATTTTTTTCGTCCTTTAAAAACTGTATCAGGTCTCTTATTTCTTTTCTGATATGCTCTAACTGCAAACCATCTACAGTACTCCAAAACTGCTCCTGTTGTAACTTTTGGATAGTGTTTATTTTGGCCTGTACAGCCGGAATGTTCCTCTTTGTGAAAAGTAAATGAGCAATCTCACTTATGCTGCCTATATGCCTTACCTGCGATTTATGTTTTGTAATTAGTGCCAGCTGAAGTTTAAGCACTAATAGGTCAAACCGCTTAGCCATTTCATCAGTATCCTCTTTGTAAGCACTTAGGTGCGAGAGTTCGTTTTGTATAGTTAACTGGTCTATTTTATTTATGTTATTCCAGCGGTTTCGGTCTTTGTATTCCACCACATAACGCCTGTGCTTGCGTACTTCGAATCTATCTTCGTTAAGATGTTTAATGATCTCATGAAGATCATCAGTATATAAAACTTGTAGTTCTTCCTGCTCTGCTGTAGGGGTTGGCAAATCCCTTATAGCTAGGGTAGTTTCAAGCTTGGTTATAAATATGTTTTGCGAAACAGACAAAGTAGTCTTTTGTGTTTCTCCATCCGGGAATTCACTAAAATACTCGAAGTTACCGCAAAAGTCAAAAACCCGGAAATGATCTTTATCTACGCCGGGGGCAAAGATATGCGGGCAAAGGCGCGTACCCCGGCCTATCATCTGCCAGTATTTAGAGTACGTTTTAATTGTTTTAAAGAATACAAGGTTTAATACCCTTGGGGCATCTACACCGGTATCCATCATATCTACCGATACTGCAATTTGCGGTTCCAGTTCATTACCCGATTTAAATTCACAAAACTTCTCCAGCAAATCCTGAGCCTTGTCTTCATAATTATCTATAACCCTTAAAAAGTGCCCGCCGTATTCAGGATAATTTTTATTAAAGCGTTCTTCTATAAAAGCCGCATGCCTGTGATTTTTAGCAAATATGATAGACTTACCAATTTTATCGCCACCGGCCACTTTTTGCCCGTAGGTCATCAAGTAGTCCAGCACTTTATCTATGGTATCATCATTGTAAAGCCAGCTGTTGATTTTATTTTTATCAATGTCAAGCACCACATTTTCTTCTCCAAATTGAACGCCGAATTTCTCCTCAAAGCGGATTTTATCTTCATCCGATAGTTCTTCATACTTTATACCTTCCCTTGGGAATTTTAAAGGTATGCTGTGCGCTTTAGGAGGTACCAAATACTTTTCATCAACTGCCTTGTTAAGCTCGTAAGCGAAGGTAGGATTATCATCTTCTATGCCAAAAAGCGTATAGGTATTTTTAAGTGAGCTGTCTTTTTTAGGGGTTGCTGTAAGGCCTATCAGTATACAATCGAAATAATTAAAAATAGCCTTATATTTATCGTAGACCGATCGGTGCGCCTCATCGAGTATTATAATATCAAAATGGCCTACGCCATAAAAACGCTCGTTATCTTTTAAGCTGTCTATTTTGTTCATAATGGTGGGGTAGGTAGAAAATACAACCCGAGTACCATTATCTTCTTTTTCTTTGGTTAAGTCTATTGCCGAAAGGTTAGGCAGGTATTCTTTAAAGGCATTTTTAGCCTGTGTAACCAGCGCATTCCTGTCGGCAAGAAAAAGTATACGCTTCGCCCAGTTGCATTTAGTAAGCATATCTACCATAGCTGCTGCGGTACGCGTCTTGCCGCTACCGGTAGCCATAACCAGCAAAGCCTGCCTGTTCCTGCCTTTTAAAACATTATTGTGAGTTGTTGCCAATGCTTCGGCCACTCGCTGGGCAGCTAAGAGCTGATAAGGTCGCCCGGCAATAGCGGTATTAATACTAAATTCCCGCAAATCTTTGCGTGACGTGCGGCGTTCTATTAGCAAATGCAGTTCTTCCTTGGTATAAAAGCCCTGAACGTCTCGCTCAGGATAAAAGGCATCGTCCCAAAGGTGGGTTTCAAAACCGTTGCTGTAAAATATAATGGGGCGTTGCCCTGTCATTTTCTCAAGGCAGTCGGCATACAGGCTGGCCTGATGCTTACCTTTTTTACTATCGTGTATGGTGCTTTTAGCCTCTACCACGGCAAGCGGAAGCCCGTTATCGCCCCACAAAACATAATCGGCATAGCCACGGCCCGATGGGTTAGTGCTTAACGGCATACCGGTAACTTCAAACTCTTTATCGCGGCCGTCTTTTAAGTTATCCCAGCCGGCTTCGCGTAACAATAAGTCTATTAACAGTTTGCGCGTAGCAATTTCAGATGTTAGTTCCGGCACTGCCTGCTCTACGATAAACTCCTGCTTACGTTCTTCCTTACGCTCCGCGATAACCTGAAGCTTGGCCTCCAGTTGCAGGCGCAGCTGCTCATTTTCTTCCAGCAGGCGTTGCTGTGCTTTTAAGGCACGGTTAGCTTCTTCGCGTTCTTTTTCGAGGGTATCTGCAAGTGCCTGAAGTTCGGCCAGTTTTTTATCGGCGGTATCGCCATACGGAATAACGCGCTCATCAAAAGGCGGAATATCAGGATTAGCAACGCTATAGTACACACTAATAAACGACAGGAACCTGAAACTATTTTTAAGCGATTGCAGTGCCTCCAGTGCCTTTACCGTTTTGCCGTGTGCCGCGTTGTTGCCGTTTACCCTTATAATATCGAGCTCTATGAGCATAGAGGGCTTTACAATGTTTTTAAAATCTTGGTTGTGCAGCAATGCGCCCAGCTTGGTATCATAAGGCAGCTGTAAATCTTCATCATTTTTATAGAGCCAGAACAGCGCTTTCTCCAGCGTACTGCGGCACAATAGGGCAGCATAACGCGGGGCAGTAAAAGTGTGCTTTTCTGCCTCGGCTATCTCTTTATAGAGGTCGTTAAACTCTGCCTGTAAAAATGTAAAGTTGCTGTTCATCAGGTAATGTTGATGGTACTAAAATAGTGCTTTTATTGTAATTATTTAACCCCCATAGATATTCCTGCCTCTAAGCTAACCTTAATATCATCCTCGCATGATACCCATGCATACGGGTATCTGCCTTTATAAACGAACTCCACATCAATAACTCCATTATAATAATTCCACGAAGGATTGCCTGAGGGGTCTAAAAACGTAATTTTAATGACGCTCCCTTCATCATCTGCTTCATATCCTGTTGCCAACAGCCAATGTGCCAGTTTTTGCCCTGTCACGCCAAAAATCACAGGACAATCTTTATCAAGCTCGTCTTGTATAAATTGTATGAGGTTCCTTCCTCTTTCCGGTGAAACTTTTGTCACCAAGGTCTTTTTAAAGCTAACTTCTAAGAGTTCCTGAAGTTGGTACAGGTGTGTACCATTTTGAAACAGGGTGTCATGCTCCTGCATTTTAGCAAGCATTTTTCCAAATCGCGTACTCCTTTTTGTCCACCATAAATTTGTAGCATCATCATAGCTTATTATACCCAGGATTATCAATGCCATAAATACGCAATAAGGACCGCAAGCCCCATCAACAGATCCCTGTTGAAGAAAAACACTATTAGATTTATCCCTTAAAGATGTTATTAAGTTACCGTTAGCTATATTAAGCTGTGAGAGCATTTTCAGCGCTTTCATAATTCAAAATTTTACAAAATTCCGTTGCTTCGCTTTTTAAATAATTAAGTTCATCTTTTATGAGATTAGAGAGTTCATCTGTATCATATAAGTAAATTTCCCTGCCCAACTGTTTGGAAACGGACATGTAAGCTTTTGTTTTTGGCTTATTAAAACGATTATAGCCATTAGCTCTAAAAAACTTACTTTCAAAATTCGAGATTAAGTCGTAATCCAGTTGGGAAGCTTTTGATGTTGCCACTCCTTCTTTACTAAGATTAATTTTCAAAGTACTGTTTTGGAATTGAAACCCAAGATTAAATTTCTTCTTTCGATATTCAAAATGATGTACATTAATTTGTATTAAAGCTGTCCCTCGTGTTTCCCCAACATAGCAATACTGTTCATTCAGATCTAAAACAACTTTCATTAGATAAGCCTTTTGAAAAATTGTTTCTAATTGGTTAATTCTAATATAATCGTTGACAGAATTCTCGTGTTTTACTTTGCGAAATTTAGATTTATATCCATCTATAAAAACGTTTGCAAAAGCCTTGTGGTCTTTGATAAAAGTATTAAAAGCGAAGACGAGATTTTCTAAGGTTAATATATACTCATTAACAAAGATTAATTCTTTTGCTTCGCTACTATTCCAATTTATATTTTTAAGTGATTGCAGTAATTTCTCGAAAGAGATAGAATACCAAGCTTTATGAAGAGGTGTTTCGTTAATAAGAGAAACAAAGCCACATATTTTTTCAGCCCCTTCAGAGTATTCTTCCGGAATAGCATCAAGATATTTTTGTGTTTGATAACTGTGCTCTGAAGATTTCAGTTTATTTTCCAGTATTATAACATAGTTATCTGTCCTAATAAGCAAATCTATTTTATTAATTTCAGTAGCAACAACCATATTATTAGTAACTTTAATTTTCTCTCTCAAATCGAATAGATTGTTTAAAAATCTGGCTTTTTCAGCAGATGAAAATATATTTTCCTGTAGCGATAAAACCCAATATAAAGTTTGTGTGTGAATTCTTTCAGAGTCAGCAATTAACAGAGCGTCAAAAAAAGTACTTTTAATCATATAATATTGGCGTATTTTAAATTTAATAATCTTCTTTTTCGAATAATGGCTCTAGCTTTTCTACAAATTCTTTCGCTCTGTCCCTTGCTTTACCAGATTTTATATCCAGCCAAAATTGCTCATTATAATTTATTCCTTCATAAAAATATGCCCACATAGGCCACCATGGAGTTGTTTTAAATCTCTCGGCTAGCAAGTTTTGTGCATCGGGCAAATTAGGTCGCGTTTTATCTTCTTCACGTCTAACTACACCATAAATAATTCCACTTCCTTCATACCTAAAGCCAATTCTATACTTATGCCAGTTTTTTGGTGTTAGTTTGGAATCATTAAACTCTAATCCAAATTCTTCTGCTATTTCTAATAATTGATAATTAAAATCCTCTTGAAGTTTTATTTTCACTTCATTTAGGCTTTTGTTTATTTTAAAAGATAATTCTAAGTTGTTGTCGTTCTCCAGAATATAATCAATTATAAATCTATTTTCTTCAAGGTGATCTTCCCCCATAAACATCTGTCTTAGTTTTTTTTCAAATTCCAAAATAAAAAAGCGAACCCTTTCCGATTCGCAATGTAAAGCAAAAGAATGAACAAGTTCGATTATATCGAACTCATAACTTATCATTTTTAGTTTATTATCGGCAGCATAGGCTTCAAAATCTTTAATTGATAAACTGTGTTCGCTAATGCGCTTTAGCGCAGGGGCAAGATAGAAAAGGCAGTAATCGGTCGAGCACTCAGATAAATAGGTTAAATAATCAAACATCTGATTGTTTTGGTCGGCAGTAGTGGTATAGATTTTGTTTTCGATCCCTATAATACTTTCGTTAACATTTTTAGAAATTAAGATGTCAATCCTGCGTTTATTATCTGTGGCATGCTCGCACGTTACGCTGATTTTATCTCTATCACTATATTCAAATTTAATTTCAAATTTCTGTATAAAAAGCTTCAGAAATGTGTCACTCTGTCCATGCGTTCCTTTAGGGTTCAGCAGAAAAGCCAAAATCTCCGAAACTTTATTTTCATCAATATGCCAAAAACTGAAGGCATTGAAATCAGGTGACAGTGTTTTGCCGTACAGATCACGAACCTGATTAGTGATATCAACTTTTGTTTTTACAGTGGAATAAAATGCCTCAATGTCTCTTTTTAATTCCATTTTTAGGCTTCTATTTTTTCAATTTTATACTCCTCTACCAACTCCCCTCTAAACGCTTTTTGCAACAAGCTAGTAAACAGATCCTCGCTTTTTTGTAGTGCCTGCTGTGCCTGTTCTTTTTGTTGTTCTATAAGCTGTACGCGTTCTGCAAATTGATTTTGGAGTTCCATTGCTGGTAATGGTAGTAAAAATTCTTTTATCATATTTAAATGTAAATCTGGAACTCCGATTCCTTTTATAGCCTTGTCTGCTTGTCTTTTCACAGCAACATTACCTAATGCTTCCCTCAAATATTTAGGGTTTATAATTTCTCTTAAAGGTTTTATTAGAGCTACACTAACATATAGACTAAATTCCTTGTGGCTATTAACAATTGCAGGTCTTCCATAAGTTGCTCCAACTTTTGTGTATAAAATATCTAAGTACTCAGGATTACATCGTTTAAAATATTTTTTATGCGCTTCAAGAGAAATAAATTTACATTTCTCGAACAACAAGGTACCCGTTGTGATATCTTTAACTGATATAAATGGAATTCCCGATTCAGTATATTCAGGTTTAGCATGAACTCCATCTGTAATTTTACTAGTGACATCTTTCAGTTTCACAACGTTCATTGCTTTAGGGTTGGATACCGGATCCCCAAACATATCTAAAAACAAACTCTGCGTTAAGGCATCATATTTTTGTATAAGCTGCTTGTTGTACTGGCGCAGTTCATCGGCTTTATCTAACAAGGCTGCTATTTTTTGTTGGGTAGGGAGGTCTTTCAGGGGGATTTGTAACAGTTTTAAACTCGTTGTAGAGAAACTAGCTTGGTTTACTGATTGGTTGGAAACTTTATTTATCTGTTCTTTATAATCTTTTGTTTGAAGAAAATAAAATAAATATTTAGGGAAACATAATTTTTTATTCACTCTCATTGACAACAGGTTCATCCCATGTATAATTTTTTCTGGATAACCTTGATATAGAGCTGATTTACCTAAATGCTTTGGGCTATTTATATGAGATATTAATATATCACCTTTTTGCAATAAATATTTTTCATATTTTTCTAAATCGGAATCAAAAATATTAGCATATCCAAAACGATCTTCATCTATAGTTGAATTCCAAATTGTCTCAATCCTCGTAATTGGATATCCTTTATGGCCTTCATTCTGCTTGATTGATGCTCCATTTCGGACAAATTCTATAATATTACCTAAAATTGCTCTCTCCATTACCATAACATCTTTTCAAGTTCTTCAATAGCCTGTTGCCTTTTCAGGTCAAGGGCTTTAATATCAGCAATGAGGGTATCGGGCTTTTCATACGCCACTTCGCTGTATACGGTTTCTTTGTAGCGGTTTATGCTCAGGTCATAATCGTTAGCTACAATAGCCGCCTTAGGTATCAGGAAGCTTTTATGGGTTTTGTCGGCCAAAAACGCTTCAGCGGTGTTATGCGCTACATCGGTAAGCTTGTGCCAGTCCAGTAAAATATTGGGTATATCGCACTTGCCGTTTACTTCGTCTATTATGTTTTCAGGCTCGGTAAAACATTGCTCCAGGGCATCTTCTGTAATCAGCAGGTTACGCTTGTCATCAAGGCTGTAACCATCGGCCTGCATATCATAAAACCAAACGTTATCGGTACCGCCGCTGTTAGTTTTGGTAAACAACAATATGGCAGTGCTTACCCCGGCATAGGGCTTAAACACACCGCTGGGCATAGAGATAACGCCTTGCAGCCTTTGGTTTTCTACCAACTCTTTACGTATGTTTTTGTGCGCGCCACTACTGCCAAAGAGTACACCATCGGGTACAATTACTGCGGCACGGCCACCAAGTTTTAGCATGCGTAGTATAAGGGCAAGAAACAGTAATTCGGTTTTCTTGGTCTGCGTTATTTTTAGCAGGCTGCTTTCTACCTCGTCATAATCCAGTGCGCCTTTAAACGGCGGGTTAGCCAGTATAAGTGAATATTGGCTGTTAATATCATTACTCTCGCTCAGGGCGCTTTTGCCTATAAGGTTAGGGTTTTCTATGCCATGCAGCTCCAGGTTCATGGCGCTTATGCGCATCATAGAAGGGTCTATTTCTATACCATTAAACATTTCCTTATTAAAATGCTCCCTAAAATCCTGTTCGGTAAACCAGTCCTGGTGCACTTCGTGTATGTATTGCCCGGCACCAACTAAAAATCCGGCCGTACCACAGGCAGGGTCACAAATGGTATCTTCTTTTTTAGGTTGCATAAGCTCTACCATCATCCTGATGATATGGCGCGGCGTACGAAATTGCCCGTTTGTACCGGCTTCGGCAATTTTACCCAGCATGTATTCATACAGGTCGCCTTTAGTATCGCGGTTTTGCAATGGCAGTTTATCTATTTGCTGCACTACACGATCAAGCAGTTTTGGGGTGGCTATCATAAAGGTAGCGCCTTTCATATACTCTGAAAATACGCCACCGGTAGCGCCCAGGCCTTTCATAAAATCAAAAACGGTTATATCGTCCAGTTCCCTTTGCGGACGGGTAAAGAGGTTAAACATTACCTCAGGGTCTGTATTTTTAAAGCTGCTCCAGCGCAGTGGTTTCTGCTGATCGGTATATATTAATTTCCTGCTGGATCCACCAAGCATATTAATTTCTTTTTCTATAAGAATTTGCCTGTCGTCTAGCTGCTTTAAAAATATAAGGTACGTAAACTGCTCTATTACAGTTAGCGGGTTTGAAATTCCTCCTGTCCAGAAGTCATTCCATATTTTATCTATCTGTGATTTTAGTTCTCCGGTTATCATCGTTTAGGCCTAATTATGTATGCCTCAAATGTAGTTTTTATAGTTGGCATCAACAATAGAGCAACAAACTTTCCCATATAAGTTGTTTACCCATGCTTTTTAAGTGAGGTGAGTAAAATACCCATTAGTAGGTATTTTACTCATAAAATTATTTAACTAACTTTATAAGTTTATATTGCTATTTCTTACAACCAACCCTATTGACATAAAAGTTGTCAATATTTAGTTTTCAACTAACAAAACATAAATTAATCGTGGTCAGCTGTGCAGTATATCTGCATACATCATTTTTAGTTTTGAAGAAATTAAATGTTATGAGCGAGTTTCAAAAAATTTTAAAAAGTAGAAATTTAGATTTTCATACAGGACAACCCATTTGGAAATATAATTTAAATGATTTTGAATTTCAACAATTAATAGAAAAATTTAAAATTGCACAAAGAATTTCAGAATTAGATCCTCGTACATGTGCAGTTTATTATGCAGAATGGTGGAAAAGAATTTTCAATGGTGGATATCCTTCTAAAGATGAAGTTTACAAATCCATTGGGTATAATCAATTATGTTTTGACACCAATGAGTTTTATGAATTAGCTAAAAAGGGAGGTAATCTTTTAAATTATAAATGGATTAAAATTCAAAACACTCATTATCTAAAAACTATATTATTGCAGGGAGGTCTACCATTAAAACACATACAGAATAATCGTGGGAAGTATCGTGATTTTCTTTTGAAAATCATTCATTTAAACCCCAGATCAATAGAGGATTTTTCTACTAATAGTGAATTAACAATCCTGCTGCCAAAATCAAGTCAAAATGAAATTATTTATAGTAGTTGTCTTGAAATTGTTCGTGCTGTATTGGATAATAATGAAAGTGAGTTATTAAATTTTAGAGCAAATGCAGATCTAAAACAAATTACCGAAGATTTAATTGTTGAGAGGGACAAAGTAAGAAAAAAAAATAACGCTATTAAATTCAAATGGAATTTCAATTCCAAAAACACCACCTTTTTCCTCAATACTACTATTACGTCAAAAATAGGATTTGAAGAACTGAATTACATTTTAGATAATCAAATTGTTGATTATCTAAATGAATATAAATTATTCGTTGGTGTAGATTTAATTGCTAAACTCATTAGACGAAATAATGACACTTATAAAGTAACCCAGTTCAGGGATTTTGTCAGCTTTAAAGGAGATTTTGATCCTGAAATTTATGTAATTGATAGCTCTGACAAAATTTATTATGCTAATCATTTACTTTATTCCAGGTTACAGTTAGATTTTCCCACCTTATGGGCACTAAGTAATAGTGAAAATTTTGTTTTAGAAAAATCTAGGCACACAAATAATAATTATGGTTATATATTATCCAATAATATCTTTTCAATAGAGGGGACATTTGAAGAAAAAACTGAAATAGAGATAAATAGTAAATCTTTTTCCATTATAAAATTTCAAGATGAAATTAAGTTAAAGAGACCAGATGGTAACACTATTAAGTTTAAAACAAATACTGACAACATATTTGATTGGAGTATACTCAGTGAAAAACCAAAATGGTTAGTTAGAAACAATTTAAATATTGTAAAGAATGATTTGAGAATACATGTTTATGACAATATTGGGCAAAGAATTAATAATCCAAATATAGAATGGAAACAAGTAAATAAAAGTATTTGGAATTCAAAACACACTGCCTTAGAATTAGGTATTCTAGATATCAAAATCTCACATGAAGGTATTGACGAATATGAAAGAGTTTTTAATATTGGTGATTTATGTTTGTCAACAAATTCAGATTACAACAATCCACAAATTGTGGTAAACAATAATTCCTTTATCTTAGAAGTATATAAATCAGATTTGTTTAATTTCAATATAGATCAAAACAAAGTTGATTTTAAAATAATAAATCCTTCAAAATTCCCAACTTCAATTAAAGCCAGAATCAAAGCAAAGAATCAGAATTCAGGGCTAATTGCTGAGATAATTTCTCCTTTTCAAGGAGTTATACTGGTTGACCAAGAGGAGAATATTATCAATGCGAACGAAATATACTTAGATAAAATTAAGGGTTGGAGATTAATTGCACATTCCACGGGGAAAGAATATGAAGTAAGAATTTCTAATAACAAGAATCCTGAAATTGTTATATCTAAAAAGATAGAAAGAAAAGTAAAACCATTATTTGAGTTTTATGATACTTTTAAATCATTATTTCAACTTTATAATATTATCGATTCTGATAATTATTTGAAAATAGATATCTGCGAAGTAATTCCAAATAAGAAGAGCCGAACAATTAAAAGTTATACTATCAAGCAGTTTTCAGAAACCTTAATATGGGAAGTAAATAATGAAAATGTAATAAAATTCGATGAGATAGAAAGTATTGATATTTCAAGCTGTATTTATGCTTTACCAATAGATTGTAACTTGGAATATATTGATAAAATTGAAATTTTAAAAGTGGAAGACTATTATTCAATTAACACTACAAACGCAAATAAATTCATTCTTTTTTCAGATAAAAGTTCAAAAGCTAAAATTAAACCCGAGTTTATTTCTATTGATCCAGAAAATGAATTAACATCGATTGATGATAGAAACACCCGAATATTAAATTTTCATGAAGAACTTTTAGCAAGTAACTTTAATAGTGAAGTATGGAATAGGTTTTGGATTTATTATTATTTATCGAAAGAAAATGATTTGCCTTTCGCAACATTTGATATCATTAAAGCTATTACAACTTCGTCAGAATTAGCAGCAAAAGCATTTGCCTTTTTATCAATAAAGTTTGATTCTAGAGAACATAGGTTTTCAGGCAATGATTTTGTAGAATTAGAAAATGATTTAGGCTTTTCTTTCCATTGGGTTAAGTTATCAGATTGGGAAAATATTTGTGAAATATATCCCGAAATATTTGAAGCACTTGCCGTAATGTTAAATTTTAAATCGAATAAAATGAGCCTGTGTTTACTTCAAAAAAAGAACATTGACAATTTTGTATTTAACGCCGAATTAAATAATGTTAGGCAACGATTGGGTGAAAGTGTTATGAGTCAACTCCCCTCTTATGATATTAGTAAAGACAGAAATAAATATACTAAACCGATACCTCAAAAACAATGGCACGACCAAGTTAATATTCTTGTTATAGCACCTTTAACGGTGGCGTCTTCAATAAACGGTCTTAATACAGGATTATGGCATATAAATGGTGATAATTTCAGAAGAAGAATAAAGTATGTAGAGGATCTTGATAAGAAATGGTATGAAGAATCATTAATTTATTATTTAAACTAAAAGCAGAATGAGCCAAGAAATAAAATTCAAAAAAATATATACAGAAATTCAAGAGAGATTAAAAGATTCTATTCTATCACTATGGGCAACAGGAGATGCCCAATTTCAAGACTATCTATCAAGTGTATTTGAAGAAGAAAAATTGCTTGCCGAGCCAGTTTTTCAAAATACGTTTCCATGGACTCCAGCAAAAGAGACTTTTGGGAATTTAAATAGTTTGTTCCGTATTAGTTTCATTGAAAAACTTGATAAAATAAAGGGTGAATATGAGTTTCCAAAAAAAAGAAACCCTTATGTACATCAGATTATAAGTTGGAATACTCTCTTAAAAGAAAAAAAATCTATCGCAGTTACAACTGGTACGGGTTCAGGTAAAACAGAATGTTTTATGTTACCAGTTTTACATGATTTGTATGAGAATTGTCAAAATGAAATTGGTGTAAGAGCAATTTTTCTATATCCATTAAATGCTTTAATTGGTAGTCAGAAAAAACGAATGGATGCTTGGGTGAAAGCATTAGATGGATTAACATATGCTGTCTATAATGGAAATACTGAAGAAGATTCAACGACTAATAATAGAAAAAAATATTTCCCCGAATTAATTTCAAGAAAACAAATTAGAGAAACTCCTCCACAGATTCTTTTCACAAACCCATCAATGTTAGAGTACATTCTGGTTCGTGACAAAGATGTCCCACTGTTAGAAAACTCTAAAGGTAAATTACGCTGGATTTTATTAGATGAAGCCCATACGTTAGTTGGTTCAGCAGCATCAGAAATGGCTTTATTAATAAGAAGAGTTGTGGATGCTTTTGAGGTTGATATTAATGACTTACGATTTGCAATTACTTCTGCAACTGTTGGTACAGGTGAAGAAAGCGAAAAAAGTTTAAAAGAGTTTATGGCTAACCTTTGTGGTATTGAAAAACATCAAATTGAAGTAATTACAGGTAAAAGAGAATTCAAAAATCTACCAGATAACTTTCATATAGATAATAAAAAGGATATTGAGATTTTAAGGAAAAAAGTCTACAATGCGGATGCTATTACATTAACTGAAGTTACGGATAGTCTAAACGCTAAGAAAAGTTCTATATCTGAAAAATTAGAAATTGTGGATGCCATTGTTGAAAATAAAAACGATGATGTATCTATTTTGCCATTGAGGGTTCATTTATTTTCTCGAGGTATTGGCGGTATCTATGTCTGCTCAAATCCAAATTGTGATAAACATAAAAATTTTGATTCAAAAAGTGTAATGGGTACGATGACCTCTTATGCTGAAAAAACATGCTCTAAGTGTACTTTTCCAATGTTTGAACTAGTTGCTTGTCGTTCGTGTGGCAATGAATTACTGAAAGCAGAAAAACAACTAGAAAAAAATGGGAACGAAATTTTAACGCTTTCTACATCAATCAATCAAGACAATTTTATTGTAGACGATGTTGATAATGATAACGATGATAGTGAGAATTCAGTTTCACAATCATTTTACTTTACAAAAAGAAATAATAATAAAAGATATGTTCCTCAAACATTAGAATTTGGAATTGATAATAATGGTAAAATAGATCGTAGTCAAGAAGTTTTTATTGAAGCGGATCGTAATGGTGAATGTGTTTGTCCTTATTGTTCAAGTAATCTTGAAAATCCGCTACATTTTAGAATTTCTTCTTCATTTATGAATAGGATTTTATCCGATATATTTTTAGACAATACTCCTGGCGCTGATGAAGTCCGTTCTGAAATGCTTTGGGAAGGACATAAATACATTTCCTTTACGGATAGCCGTCAAGGAACTGCCAAAATATCTGCGTTAATAAATATTGACAATGAAAACAATTGGATACGCTCACAAGTATTTCATAAACTATGGCAAGAACAATTAAACAATTCACAAGATGATACTTTTAATTTTGATGAGTTAAAAGAACTGGAAGAACAATTAGCACTTCAAAAAATTCCAGTATTAAGAAAAGCTATAGAAGAAAGCATCAATAATATCAAGGCTAAAGCATTAAAAAAAAATGAAAAAATAAGACTGTCTTGGAAACAATTATATGACTTTTTAAATCCAAAAAAAGACCTAAAAACGTTGTTTAAAAATAATAATCCCAGAGAGGATAATGATGTAAACATAGAAAAGTATTCAAGAGCACTATTATTTGATAATTTTGCAAGAAGAATTCCTCGAGAACGTTCATTAGAAAATTTAGGAATGATTACTATAGTCTATCCAGATATGGATAATGTTCAATTACCTAATATTGCAGTACAATACAAGTTAACTATCGAAGATTGGAAAAGTATTTTGAAAATTGGATTAGATTACATTATCAGATATGAATTTAACTTCTTTGTTGATAGTGCGATTTATCCTTATTCAACTTCTTTCCTCCGAAGTGCACATATCCACGATTCAGATTCAAACTTACCAAATGTAAAAAAATGGCGCACATTTAGTAAGGGAGAATTACGACCAAATAGATTGTCATTATTACTATGTGCCGGTTTGGGATTTTATAACAGAGAAGAAATCACTAATGAAATTGAGGAGGACATAAACGAATTATTAAATGAAATTTGGCGAACTATAAGAAGTAGAGTTTTAGATGTTGATGGCACTGGATATAAGCTAAACATTGAGGAAAGAACAAAATTTCAATTATCGGACAAGCTATGGTTATGCCCTGTAAAAAAACGTTTAATAGACACTCAATTCAAAGGATTTTCTCCTTGGATTACAGGGGCTTTTACAGAGGATAATATCAGGCATTTTGAAATAAAACAATCGCAACCATACAAATTCCCAAAATTTTTATTTCCCTTTAATAGGAATGAACAAAATGAATTAGAAATCACAGCGACAAAAGAGTGGATTATTAATAATTCATTGGATTGGAAACAAAATGGGTTATGGAATGATATTCACGAAAAAATAATTTTAGATAGGCCATTATATTTATCGGGTGAACATTCGGCGCAACAAAACGAAAAAAGGCTAAAACAATTAGAAGATAAATTTGAAAAAGCAGAGATAAATATTCTAAACTGTTCTACAACAATGGAAATGGGGGTTGATATTGGTGGTATTTCAACTGTTGTAATGAATAATGTGCCACCAGGTCCAGCAAATTATTTACAAAGAGCTGGGCGTGCGGGTCGAAGAAAAGAAAGTAAATCTATTGCTTTTACCGTTTGTGCTCCAAATCCAGTGGGATTGAATGCTTTTAATACGCCTACTTGGGCATTAACGCATAAAATTGCACCCCCTTTTATTTCCTTCAATAGTACACAAGTTATAGAGCGTCATATCAATGCATTCTTTTTAGGAAAGTTTGTTCAAACTGATGAAGTAAAAGGGATTAGAGTCACGGATAAAATCGAGAGTTTCTTTTTTGATGAACTAGAACCAATTGCCATAAAGTTTGTCGGTTGGTTGATGGGTAATCAAGTAGGAATGTTTGAAGAAAAGGTAGAACATCTTGTAAGAAATACTAATTATGCAGACAAAAAATTTACATATATTTTAAATAAAGTATTTTCAAATTTTAACCAAATATTAAATAAATCAAGAAGTAAGAAAGAAGGTTTCGAAAGCAAACTGAAGGAGATGGAAGAGCTATTTGGTAAAAGTTCTCCAGCCTTCAAAGCTATCAATATTCAATATGTACAATTCCTTAATAAAAATGCATTGACTTTTTTAGCCCAAGAAGGTTTCTTACCAACTGCTGGTTTACCAACAGGTATTGTTGAATTTGACACAACAAATATTGAAAGTTTAAATAAAAGCAGTAATAGAAAAAAAGAAAATCCTTCTTATTTTATAACAAGAGCATTAACGGAATTTGCACCAGGTAATAATATTGTTATTGATGGGATGAATTATCATTCTTCAGGTATTATTTTAGATGATAACAGAGGAAATCAGGCTTCGAAAGAGATTATTCAATTATGTAATTCTTGCGGTTATCAAAGGATTGTGGAAGTGTCAGATGGTCAAAATATAGAGACGGAATGTTTGCACTGTCATAAGCAAAACTTTAGAGGGTTGGTTTCTGATAATGATGGGAACAGGGGTGTTTTTACTGAAATGATTCAACCGGCGGGTTTTGCAGTAGATATTTACCAAACACCAAATCGAAAAATATCCGAATCATCAAGAATTCAATATGTAGATCCTTTATTAATAAATGTTAAGCCATGGGAGCAAAATAGCAATAATATTTACGATATAAGAGAGAGTGAAGAAAATGGAGAGATTTTATATTATAATGTAGGTAATGGAAACGGCTTTCATGTTTGTTTGCATTGCGGTAAGACAGCATTTTCATTAGATGAACTAAATGACCATAGACGATTAAGAGGAGGTAAAGATGATAATGGTGGTTCAGCATGTTCCGGAAATTTTTCGACCTCAGCTATAAGACCTAATGTCATTTTAGGAGGGAGATTTAAAACGGATTTTTGTGAAATTAGAATTAGAGAAAATAATGCTTATTCCAGAAACGAAACACTATTATATTCATTAGGTTCAATTTACGTAAAAGAACTAGCTACTTATCTGGCTATTGAGTTAGGGGAGCTTGATTTTGGTATCAAGAGGTATGAAAATTACTCCACGATATTCATTTTTGACACAACTAAAGGTGGTGCTGGGTATGCCAATCAATTCTTTTTATATGCAGATGAAATTTTTAAACAATCTAAAAAAAGGTTAGAATGTGTATGTAAAAGTGCATGTACCAAATGTTTAATTGATAGAAAAACACAATGGCATATCAATCTATTGGATAGAAATGTCGCACTAGATTGGTTAAATAACATAAGTAATTTTACAATTCCTATAGATATAACAAACACTTATCCTATAGCAAAGAGAATGATAGGAAGTAGTAAACAAGAATTAACTAAATTAAATTACGCATCAAAAATTAAAGAAGTTTGGTTAACATTAAACCCAGAGGTAAAAAATTGGGATTTAGATAATATTTTGTTTTTAGAGAATTTAAAAAGTAAAGCGGTAGTAAATCTAGTTCTTAAAGAGGAACCTATAATTACAAATAACCAACATACAATGACATTAATTCAATTGATGGCTAGAGGTTATAAATTATGGACTCAAAAGAATATTGAACACGACGTATTGCCTACGATTTCTTTTGTTCAATTACAAGACGGAAACTTTTATCGATATTTTGTAAACGACACAGTTAATCTTGATTTAGATAACAAATGGGGAGAATCTGGCAATGGAGAACTTTATAGAGTAGATATTACAAATACTCCTGTATTTACTCCATTAGAAACTGATAAATTAGTAAATACAGCTACTATTTTTGAGGCTTATTTAGATACAAATGCCGTTTTAAGTTCTGTGAATATTGCAGATGAAGTACTTAATCAACTAACAAATAAAATAAATTTAAAATCAAAAATGGAAGATAAGAAATTCAATGTTTCTTATTCAGATCGTTATTTAAAAACGCCATTTGCCTGTTTGTTAATGTTACAATTTTTAAACAAACTTCAAACAAAATTAAGTTTCGAAATAGATAATTTCACTTTTTACGGTCAAAAATTCTATAACGAAAGAAGTCCGATAAAACTATATAATGAATTTAAAGATAGTGAATCAAGAGATAGTTATTTAAAATTGTTTGGTTATGAATTAGGTGCAACAAATATAAATGTAGTGTCGAATTCAATTCCACATTATCGATATTTCGAACTTACTAGCAATGAAATTAAAGTAATAATTCGTCCCGATGCCGGGGTCGAACATGGATGGAAAATGAAGGATAGTAATATAAAAGTGGATGAGATAAATAACTTAGATATTCAATTTGATATTATTAAAATGAATAGCCATCCCATTTTATACACTATAGGTGTTGAAAATTTATAAATGATGAGAAATATTAAATGATGTGAATTTATAAAATACTATAAAAATTAAACAATAGTCGGATAATGTTCTTCCGACTATTGTTCTTTCGTCTGTATTGGTATAGCTATTCAGTAACTATTTTAGATAGACTCTGTCTAAATATAACACTTTTTAGGATAGTGTCATATTTCAAATTATCTGTCTTTATAAAGCTTCTCCAAATAATCATTTTTATCCTTTTCAGCTTGCAGCAGACGCTCGTATAATTCAACTACTTTATCCAACGGATTGAACGTACAATTAGTATTAAAGCCAATACTATTGTCATTAAAAGTATTAAAGTAATTGATCACACCTTCCTCTGAAAAATTCTTAATAGCTTCTACGCTAACACCAAGTGCTTTAGCCACCTCAATTAATCTATCTTCCTCTATAGTTTCACTATTTTCCATAATGGATATTGCCTGTTGGTTCGTTCCTAAAGCCTGCGCCAAAGCCTCCTGCTTCATATCGCGAAGTTCACGGATACGGCTGATTTTACGTCCTATGTGATTTGGTTTTGCTATAGTACTCATAATTCAAAGGTAATATTTAGGTGTGTTATGCTCCAAGGTGTAAAATACATGATTTAAAATGTACCATACACAACAAATTGATTCGGTACACCTTAAAGTATCTTTTACTTGCTGGTCATTACAAAAATACAAATTTAAAGTAATGTCCAACAGGTAAAAATCAAAATTATGGATGCAATTGTAATCCCACCGGAAAAAGAATTTGAAGCTCTCATTAATGACCTTCGTGTTTTAATGGATGTAACTGCCATTACCCTGCACCAATCCAATACCGCAGGTAAGACAGGCGATATACTTACTATTGTCATGGAAGGGAACTTCACAGATATCGCCTCAGAAATGTATGAACGTGCTGAAAAATTGTTTGAAAAATATTCTGTACAGCTGCCCTGTAAAATTGTAGACAGTGCGGACGTGATCCACAAACTCAAAGACGGTAACCTTTATTACCTGAAGTGGTATCTGACATGCAGGCCATTGTTTAAAAACGATGCAGCCTATAGTAAAATGATAGAAAAATTACCTGCTGCACAAAGTGTCTTTCATAAAGCTACGAAACATGTATTGCAGATGTTCGGAAAAGCCGATGCTATGAGCAGGGGTGCGCAGCACTATATGGGTACGAATAGCCACCAACTCGCACTGCTTACTATCCATCAGAATATCATACTGCTTTTTGGTATCGTTGGTGAACTGACCTCGGGCAAAGCCTACAGCGGCAAAAGCATCAATGACCAACAGGGAATTACTGAAGAGTTTGCACCGGCATTTAGTAAGCTTTTTGACCGTTCCAATCCGGCAGAAGCAGCACTTGTAGAACTATTGCATACTGTTACTAGGTCATTCCCCTATACAGTTAACATAAAAATCAAAAAGGAAACTGTAGTAACCGCCTATAAAAAAATGCATTGGATGCTTAAGGAAGCCCGTAAAGTCTATAACGAACAGCTTTCTTCATGTGAAGAGGCGATAACTACTTTCCAGGAACCGACACGGGAAAAGCCGCTCAAGCTGTCAGAAACCAATGATAAAAATACAGCACTGGATAAGATCAGCAGGATAATTACCAAGGCTATTAAAACGCAGGCTATCTATTGTTTTGGCAAAAACGAAGCGTTGCCCCCAACAGACAGCCTTACTGTTGAAGAAAAAAAGGGCAGCATTAATTTTTACCTGCTAGTTTTTGAAGATGGGCTTACTCCCAATACTGCCCACGACCTTGCAGGGAAAATCCGAAGCAAATCAAAAGGAAGGTATACTGTCACGTTGCTTATCCATAATGTGACCGAACTTGAAACGGAGCACGCTGACCAAAAATACTTTTTTGATAAAGTGATATGCAGCGGGCAGATGCTCTACCTAAACCCCGAAAGCCAAACAATCATCAATAATGTAACGCCTCCACAGCGCGACGTAGCGTCTGCTATAGAGTACCTGCACTACAGGAATACTATTGCGAACATCCTTTTGGAACATGTTGCCGATGGTTATGATTCATCGTATACACACCTGACAGGTATGTTGCTGCACCATGTTGTTGAACAGGCCTGCCTTGCGATGATACGGCTGTTTTTAGGCTACAGCCCTAATTATTTTTCCATCCGCTACCTCTTGGAGATCTGTGAGCATTTCAGTCCCGAAATCGCCAATTTTTTTCCAAACCGAACCGAGAGTGACCTTCGGATATTAAAACAGCTTAGCCGCCAGCCCTGGACTTTACGGTATAGCGGCAAAGATAGCGTCAGTAACGATGAAATGGAACTGCTCGAAGGACGCTGCAATGAGTTCGTTGCCCATGTCCATACATTGGTAAATAAGGCATTAGAAGATATGCAGGGAAAGGATAAATCTGAGAATCAGGACTAACTTAAATCTTAGGATGTATGGAAAGAAATAACCCGTTACAGGTAGAATGGATGCAAGGCGTTTCCGAAAATGCAAAAGCGGATTTAAATGAAATATGCAAGATCATAGCAGACACTATAGAAACAGATGCTGTCTATTGCTTGGGCTATCGCAATACTACAAATACCGTCAGTACAGGAATCTTTATTGAAAGTAACAAAAGTGAACACATCCATTTTTACCTTGTTGTCTTTGCGACGAAGATCCATAGGATCAGTTTAACGAAGCTCAACAAACAAATTAGGAAGAACATAGGCAGCCAGGCAGCCGCCACGCTTTTATTGCATAAGACGGCGGCGTTACATGAAGTGACGAAAAATCAGCATAACTTTTTTTACAGGCTTTTTGAGCAGGGAAATATTGTCTATCAAAATAAAGAATTACAATCCCTTTTGAATGTTGTGGACGAACCCAAACCAAGTTATGACGATAGCCGGATTTATCTGTATACCCGCAATACAGCAGCACTGGATTATCTTGAAGCATTAGCAGCTATTGAACAGAATGGCAGTACAATGCCTGGCGCAGTTCTCCTGCATCTTGCAGTTGAACATATCTGCCTTATGCTGATAAATTCCTTACTGGGCTACCATCCGCAAAAATTCTCGACGGAACACCTTTTTGAATTGTGTGATTATGCAACCGCAATTACCAAAGAAATTTTTCCACGCAATACGCCCTATGAGCAGGAACTTTTTCAAATATTGTGCATACGAACGGGGTTGGTGAGGCATAGGCATATTGACGCAGTGCCTTATCAGGATTTACAAATCGTATCAAGCCGTTGCAGGGAGTTCCAAGGCAGGGCTTTCAAAATAGCACTTGAGAAAATTGAGCTTTTAAATACAAAATAAAACAATTATGGAATACACTATAACAATCCCGAAAAACCACCCTGAGAAGGAGGAATTAAAAAAAGTCATCAAAGCATTATTGGACTTCCTGCCGCTGCATTCTATATATCTTTCTTTAAATGACAATGGCTTTAGCCCTAGCTTTATAATCACACTACGACTATCCAAAGAACTGGAGATCGATGCAATGGATGTTAAGCCGTTTGTAAGCAGGCTATTCAGTAACTACCCAAAATTCAGTTATACACTTTTTGAACATTGGTGGACAGTAGACCTATGGGATGCGGGAAGCCTTTTCTTAATGAACCATGCGACCGGCGATAAACTTGCCTATTCTTTAGATCCGTCTGAAAAAGCGTTCCGTCTGAAAAATGATAAAAAAACCAGAAAGAGAATCAGAAATGCGAAAAATGAATATGCCTTACTTGACGGGTATGCCTATAATTGCTCCATCTATTCCAAGTGGCTGAGGCAGGCAGGAAACTACTTGCTGGCAGCATTCCATCTTCACCAGGCAATAAAATTTACTTTTCAAAAAGTTGAACTGATACTTATGGGTGAGTATTTAGCCTCCCAAGGCCTGAAAGAACACCAATTATATCTGGCCGAATTCTATCCTGAGTTTGGCGTTTTTTTCGACAATCAAAACAAAGATGAGTATGCTATTATAAAACAGCTTGATAATTCATACCGTACTGTGTTGCACAACAAGAAAAATAAACAAGATTTCACCGAGGAAATGATTGCTATAGCTACCACTAAGTCAGTACAAATCTCAACTAGAGCACATGCGATATTTGAGGGATTCGTAACGGAATGTAAAAGTAAAATAAAAAATATCGAAGCTAAAAATCATCCTTCATCTTAAAGATAAAATCAAAAATAATAAAGAAAGTTTGGTGACTCACACGAAAAATCGACTCCGGAGATTTTTTAGCCCCCTGCGCAAGGGCAAGTTGTTTTGAGCAGCGGAAAGTATTTCAAGCAGCTCAAAACACAACTTGCTACCATCCCGCGATGGTAATTTTAGAAATGGTCATTAAACTAAGAAGGGCTTCGCGTCCTTCTGCTTTTATGTAAAAGCATAAAACCTTAAAAGCATAAAAGCAAGTGTATAACTGCTTTGTAAAATTTAAGGCCTTATCATAAAAAATAGTACCTGTAAGGAAGTGACCATTTGGTCAATTATTAAACTGGCAATATTGTTTGACAGTAAAAACAAAACTGTGAAAAGTATGTATACATAAAAGCAAGCAGGTCAATTAATTTAGGGCAGACCTGTAGGCTGCCGGCGACAGCATGCTTTTTAATCGTTAAAATAGCTTTGCAAAGCATAAAAGCAGGTATGAGCCTTTATTGGGGAAACTTACAGCAACGTTTGCATAAGCAGACGGCACCATAGCGAATCCAGTGCAGCTTGATGGATTATCCCGCAACGCTGATATGAAACAGATTGGAACCAAACTTAACGTTAGGCCGCTAACCGCGCGTTGCCGCCTTTCGGAGCGTGTTTTCTCTGCCGAACTTCTGGAAACTAGGAGTTCACGCTAACGTATCGCAACAATGGCGATTAGCGGCTGTTAATGGACGTTACTTTATTTCCTTTAGTTCAAAATTATCAGTTTCATCTCCAATTTTGCAAACTCTTTCGTTGAGAATAGACTCATCCTTTCCTTCTTTTTTGATTTTACATTGAAGAACTTTTATTAATTTAAGTCTATCCATTACTCTTGGATGAAGTGCCAAGCATAAACCATAACCGTCAGCTTGCACACTTGGATAAAGAACACCGTCTGAATTATGGTTAACTATTAATTCAGTAACAATGGCGCTGATAAGATATTCATGATTATTACCTTTATCAACTCTCTTTGAAAATTCATCTGCTAAAAATGCAAGAACTTCATCACGTTGTTCAATTTGCTCGTCTGATAATTTTTGTTTTTTATAAAATTCTTTTACCTCGTTTATGTAGGCAATTTTATAATCTACATTAGGATCAAATATTGTTGTTACAGAAATTAAATCTTGTATCTCCCATTTTCCAAAAGTTACTGTTCTTTCACCGTCAATATTCTCTCTAAATAAATCTACCACTTCTTTTGCGCCTGTAATTCTGGCGTATTGTATTTCATCTTTAGATAAGTTGTTTTCAGGAATTACAGATGCATAAAACATCGTGTTATTTGGTGTGCTAGCCCTTTGGTGTGTTGTGTTGTATTTAGCAGGTTTGAAAGAAATTCTATTTTTAGAATTAAAGATTGGCTCGTCTTCAGTATTATTTACGGCTCGTTCTATTTCTTTCGGATAACGGTAATCGGTGGTTATAATTGGAATAGGATTTTGAAATAATTCTTTCAATAGCGTTTCCACTTCTTTTTCTGGATAAGAACTTAAATCTATTTTTTTTAACTTATCGATTATTTCGGAAATAGACATAATGAATGTTGTTTTTAGTGACGATTTTTCTGTAATGTTGCCTAACTTGTTTATATGCGATACTTTGTAGCAACTACTACCGACGTCAGATAAGATATGTGCTACTTTTACGATTTTTGTTTTACAAATATATCATAATAATTTCACTAGAAATTGGCATTAGCGGCAAGTTAAGGTCACCTCACAATAGATTGCAACTAAAGCGATACTCGCGTTTATGTATCTTATTGTGATTATCATTTTTTCACCAAATATTGTAGATCAGAGTCATTTTTAATACGTTCCTTTTCGCTTTCACTAACCAGAACGATGTCGCGTTTTATCTGCTTGTAATTTGCTTCGATTTCTTGCTTCATCATATCAATACCTTCTTTGCTGATAAAAAATAATATATCTGGTATTTTTTGATAGGTTTTGGTTTCGGCGGCTACCTTTTCATTGTCAACAACAATCTCAGCATGAAAGATTTTCTGTTCAATACGTTCTTCAAAATTATCCGATACAGCTCCCACGAACATTCCTTGCGTCAAGGTTGAAATCTTTGAAGCCGGGATCAGGCTGTCCAATTGTGTGGAAATTGATGTCGAGGATCATTGCGGGTGATTGATATGCTTTGTCTTTTCTGCAACACTTTACCAAAACGTTCCGAAAGGTTTTTTGCATTGTCGCCTACAGCCGGGCCACTGAAAATATTACCAACAGTGTTTTGAATTACCTTGCCCTCTTTGTCGGCGTAATCCATTATTGACTGTGAATAATCCTGAAAACCCAAACATACTGCTACTTTATTAATCCATCCCAATGGTATACAAATGCTTTGTAAATTTTAAAGCCTTTTTATAAAAAATAGTACTTGAAAAGAAAGTAACTGTTTGGCCAATTGCTAAACTGGCAACATTCTTTGATAGTAAAAACAAAACCATGAAAGTATGTATACATCAAAGTAAGCAGGTCAATTAGTTTAGGGCAGCCCCGTAGGCTGCCCGCGCGCAAAAAAAATCCCTTCAATCCACATTTTAAACTAGGCCAGCTTGCAGGGAAATAATCTAGTCGAATTATACTTTTTATACTTATTACATCAACAATATGTTTATAACTGGACGTGCATAACAACATCGTTATGTACAAACGTAGTCCTGTATTTCCAGACAGACGTATTGCCATCATTATCTATTTGCGTAGCTACATAGCTACGTAAATACGTACATACAGTTCTAAAATCTTACTAACGTATAAATGTAACTACGTAACAGCGTATCATTGTATCAACTTAAATACATACGCCTGTGCCTATAAATAAAACAGCCCCGTAAAACGGGGCTGCTGTTAACTATCAGTTCAGTATCAGCGCGGCTGCCCCGTTTTTGGCAAAGTCCCCGCACAGGTCAAAAGCTTTTTGCCCCCGTGCCTGTGCTGTACCACCCAAAAAGATGGATTTCAGTTTATCCTCTCCCGTCTTGAAGCTGCGTACATTTTGGTAGTAGCCTGTAACGCTATTGTATGCGCCAAACAATGTGCCTTTGGTTGTTTCCAAACTTTGGGTATCGTCTGCCATAGCGTACTCGAATGCCGCTTCACAGGCATTTTTATACATCGTTGAAAGTTCATCGGTAGCCCCTTTTTTAAGGAGGTTGTAGGTTTCCTTGTTCGGGCAAAGGGCTAACTGTATCAACTCTTTTACTTGTTTATCCTCAATGCGGGTATTTGCCCACCCGTTAAAAATGCCCTCCAATTGTAAAGACAGGTTATCGGCAACGCCCATTACTTTGTGCGCCTGCTCCAGGCGTTCTTTCGCCCCTGCGGTGTGCCGTATGCGCACCACATTAGTGGCTGTTTTCATCGCTGCATTTAGTGTGTTTTGACAAACTACACGTATGGGCGTAAAGGCTGCGGTAATGCTGCCGCTGCCGTCGTGGGAGGTGGTCAGGAAAATGTATTTATTGGTTACGTCATCGCCGTTGCCCACACGGATGTAGCCGGGCAGTTTGGCAGTTATGAAAATGCGTTCCCCGTTGCCAATTGCGCCAGCTGTTTCATAGAGCACCCCATCGCCGCCGCCTATAATAGCATCAAAAAAGGCAAATGCATCTGCATTTTGTACGATTTGGTAATCCTTGCCGACTACACCGAACACGGCTTTGGTGTCGGTGCGCATTGTGGCGAACTGGTCAGGGACTGGAAAACTCTCAAAAATCCCTGCGCCACGTACGAAAATTGGGGCTTTAGCCACTTCGTAGTCCAATCCTGCAAAGGCGATTGCCTCGCGGCTTGTAGGGTAGTCTTGTACAATTTGCCCAAGTCCGTGCCATGCGGGCTGCTTAACGCTCATAAATGCGTGCTGCCCTGTTGCTTCGTTGAAATTTAAATTATGTGCCATAATTATTGAATTTAGAATGATACAATCTGTTTGTATCTTCTGCCAGTCCTCTAATCTGATACCGTCCTGCCTCGCTTGCGCTCCGCATAACTTTTTCCCAAAAGAAAACCGAAAAAAGAAAGCAGGTAAACAGTGCGGGTAAAGCGGTAAAACAAAAGGAAACGGAATAAGTCCCGAAGGGTGGGTTTGTGAGTGTGCGAGCAAAGCCATTATGCCGTAGTCTTTTGCTTTTACCACTGGCTTTACCCGCAATACATTAGCTGCCTTTTAGCGGTTTATCTTGGGAAAAGTTTCTATCAATGTATTTCGATAATACGTTAAAAGACTAACGGTTAACAACGCCAACTGGCGTTGAATCGTTGTTTGATAAAAAGTTGGCCAATTAATGCCAATGATTGCCATAAGAAGAATGAAACAGGTTTACATGAAAACTATACTTATATTCACTATACTGTAAGTAATTAGGAAAATGGAAAATGATAGTCAAGATAAAAAGCATAAAGGCGGCAGGCATCCAAAGGATGAACGAGCTGTTTATCGTTATTCCATCAGCCTGACTGCGGCTGAAAATGCAAAGTTCCTTTCGTTATTTGAACAATCGGGAATGAATGTCATGGCACATTTTATAACCGCCTGTATTTTCCAAAAAACAATCACTACGGTAAAAATTGATAAAGCCGCAATGGATTACCATGTAAAGCTTACTGGCTTGTTCGGGCAGTTCCGTGCGATCGGTGTAAACTACAACCAATTGATCAAAATGCTATACACTAACTTCACAGAAAAGAAAGCCGCAGCATACCTGTACCGCCTGGAACAACAAACCATGGAACTTTCAACATTAAGTAATAAAATCATACAGCTTACGGCAGACTTTGAATTGAACCATCTTAACAAGTAAGTTATGATAGCAAAGATTGGCAGGGGCAAAAGCCTGTTCGGTGCTTTATCCTACAACATGGATAAAGTAAAGAACAATACTGCCACGGTATTGGCAGGCCAAAAAATCATCGAATCTCCTGACGGCACGTTTACCATACCTCAAATCTCCAATTCTTTTCAGGCATATCTTGCTGCAAACAGGAAAACCGAAAAACCAATAGTGCATATTTCGCTAAATCCTGACCCCGATGATAAAGTATCCGACAATGATTACAAAAGATTGGCTAAAGAATATATGGAAAAAATGGGTTATGGCCAACAGCCTTTCATTGTGTTTAAGCACAATGACATCGAGCGCAGTCATATCCATATCGTAACGGTATGTGTGGACGATGAGGGAAGAAAGATTTCCGATGCTTTTGAAAAAAGGCGTTCTATGGGAGCCTGCCGGGAACTGGAACGGTACTACAACTTACAAAGTGCTGTTGAAAAAGGGCAAAACCTTACCGAACCTATTTTCAAACCAATCAATTATAAAACAGGCGATACCAAAAGCCAAATGGCTGCCGTACTTCGATACCTGCCCAGGCATTATCAATATACAACATTAGGTACTTATAATGCGCTGCTATCGCTGTTCAATATAACTGCTGAAGAAGTCAAAGGGCAATACAATGGAACAGCCCGGCAAGGGCTGGTATATGTTGCGCTTAATGAAAAAGGTGAAAAAATAAGCAATCGTTTCAAAGCTTCTTTGTTTGGAAAAAGTGCAGGTTATGAGCAAATGCAATTACATTTTAATAAATCAACGATGCAATTACAAAATAGCCCGGATAGAATAAAACTTAAAACAAGTTTAGAAAAAGCGATACTGGCTACTAACAATGAAAATGAGTTCAAAGAAAATTTAAAGGGTTTAGGGATCAATACCGTTGTCCGGCGTACAGCCGATAACCGTATTTATGGTATTACGTTTATCGACCATCAATCCAGATCGGTTTGGAATGGTTCTCAACTTGCAAAAGATCTTAGTGCAGGTGTATTTAATGACTGGTGGAAAAATGGCAGTAAACCAAAAATTGATTTACAAACTCCAGGTTCAGAAAAATTGGCTACCAATACCAATCAATCTATTACACATAACAAAACTTCTGAAAATCAAAGCAATCCATCACTTTCTAATGCAGCCAATGCCATTTCGGATATTTTCGGTGGATTACTGCCGCAAACGGCAGGTGAAGATTACGAAGAGGAAGCATTTGCACGGCAAATGAAGAAAAGGTCAAGGGGTAGGAAGAGATAGGCGAACTATCTCACACATTGCATTTGCCGTTTTGCATCGGAGCGACGAAGGAGAGGAGTTGCAGATTGGCATTAACGCTACTAAAACTAAAAGGCTTTCCCAACGCAGGAAGGGAGTGCTTTTTGGTTTCCATCGCCATTCAATGACATCGGCGGACATTAAATGGCAGCAATATGAAGCGGACAATAAGTAAACTTATTTTAGGGGGATAAACTTATAATATTAGTAAAATGAGCGAATATATCACTAAGGATGATCTGAGGCAGTTTGGACTTGTGATGATGAATGACTTCCGTAAGATTATAGAGGATTCCAAAAAAGACCAAAATAACAAGCTGACATTGGAATGGCTTAAAAGTCGTGTGGTGCGCAAGCTGTTGGATATCTCAGCAGGTTCATTGCAGAACCTGCGTATTACTGGCAAGATCCGCTTTAAAAAAGTGCTTGGATCATATTATTACAGCAGGACTGATATCATGAATTTGTTTAATGACAAATAACGGTGGTATGGAACTGCACAACCTTTTAAAATACATGACGCTATTTGAACGGGACGTATCACTGAATGTTTGGCATTTTGCTTTGCTTAGTGCTATCCTGTATCTTGGCTACAGGCAAGGTCAACCCAAAATTATAAAGGTTAGCCGCAGTAAAATAATGGCACTTTCTCATATCAAAACCTTACCGACCTACCATAAATATTTTAAGGAACTTCAGGTTATGGGGTATATTCGATATACGCCCTCTTATCATCCGGGATATAGAAGTGAAGTTGAGTTACTGTTCATGAACTGATTTTCTAATTGTGCCATCACTGATGGCACAATTAGAAATGTACAATTGTGCCATCACTAATGCGACAAATGTTAACCAGCGCATAAACATTTATGATATCGGTTGAAATCTTTTTAAACGAAGCATTCTGGATGAGTTAGCCAGCCCGTCATAACAAAATATTGCACCGTCGAGGTTGGATTGTATCCCTAATATTATTTTTAAAGCTTCGTTGGCCTGGTGGGTTCCAATAATTCCGCAAACTGTACTTACAACCCCGGATACGTTACAGCTAGTTTGTGATTCAAAGAGCAAATCCGCTTCACTAAAAATATCTATAAGTCCTATTCCTGCACTACCATGTAGGATACTTACATATCCTTGCCAGCCTATTACTGCTCCGTATATAAGCATTTTATTCAACTCGTTACATGTTACGTCTAATAGTAAACGTGTGGCTACATTATCTGTACAATCGCATATTAGATCATATTGCTGAATGACTTTGGTAGCGTTATCTAATGTCAGTCTTTCATCGTAACAATTAATTTGGATTTCAGGATTTTGAATGCGAAGCCTTGCAGCGAGCACTTCGGTCTTAGGCTTTCCGATATCGGTAGGGGTATACGCAAACTGCCTGTGCAAATTCGTTTCCTGTATTATATCAAAATCAGCTATCCCAATGGTTCCAATACCCATAGAAGCAAGATAAGTAGCCACTGGCGTACCCAAACCTCCCGCTCCGGCAATCAGGACTTTTGCCTCGCTTAAACTGCGCTGTCCTTTCACACCAATTTCACCGACAATGTTTTGCTGTAAATATCTCATCATTACCTGTTAATTTGCGATGTTATAGTACTGTCCGTAATCTTGTCATCTGCCGCAAGTAGAAAAGCCTTTGACAATATAACAGAAAGGCCAGTATCTCCTTCAAAAGGCAGGTATACATTTTCTGTAGTATCTTTCTTGCTTCTGTCTGCCACGATACATAAATACTGATCGTTAGGTTCCATGAGTATATTTGTACTGCCAATATGGATTTTATAGGTACGCAGTTTTCCTTTCACGATAACAAATTTATCCTGAATACTCGTTACACCTGCAATTTTAAGGCGGGGAATAAGACTGGTTAATATCTCTTTTCGATTTTTTGCTACTTCAGATAAATCACCAAATGAATATGCCTGCCAGTAATCCCTATACGCTGGTAAGCCTCCGGAATCCTGCCATGTGGGATCATTACCTACACTGGTAACCCCTACAAAAAGGTCTATATCACGTAAAGTTTCAGAAAAAGGTATAGCTGGCACAGCAATAAGTTCAACAAGCTCATTGGTTTGTGTATTAATAAAACGTATCTGGTCGGTAGTTACATAATTCCAAATGCCTGTATCGTTAAAAGCATCATCTGCATTAAGCGCGTTAACCCAATATTCTGCCCGTAAGTTATACTCCGGTAAAGAAAGACATGCTGTGTCCTGGTCGCCGCCATCCCACGAGCCTATCAGCCTTGCTGTCCAATTTCTGCCTTTAGCAAGAGTAACATACTGATGTTGTTTTAGGATATGAGAAGCCATACGGTTACTGTAGGTACGGGTATTAATTTCTGCTTCTGTAAGCAGGTATATCTCCCTGAAAGCCTGTTTAAAAGGTTGTAAAACCTTATTGCTCATTAAATATTCCCTCCACAGCTTCACTGTTGCTGTACTGCTTACCGCCGGGTGCCACAACGACACGCGATCATAATGGTCAATATCTACTTCATTTCCTGTATTGGTAAACCATTTATTATCTACCCTGATAGCCTGAACAGTGGCATCATTATTTATAAAATTAAAAATAATGTTTGCAGTTAACCAGCTTAGAAGGCCATGGTTTAGGTACCTTTCCTTAAAATAGTCAAGTTTAAATTCGCGGTCACTTCTCAGCATTCGGTCAAACCTGTCACGCTGTGTGGATGTTGCCTGGTCAACCTGTTTCTGAACCTCCTTTATTTTTTTAAGTAAGGTTGCGTGTTTATCTTTGACAGCAGCAGGAACAGATTTTTGTTCTTTACCATCTTCTTTTAACCATACGATCGTAGATTTTCCGATACCGGTAATTTCTAAAACAGCGGTAAAATCACCAACATGCCACTCTCTTTTGCCTTCTTGCAGTTTAAAATCGTCAACAGCCAGGTCTTCTATTACATGAGTGGTAACACGGTGTTTTGTGGCGGCTTCCTGTAGGTAGCCCTCAATAATTTTTAATGTACTGTTTTGCTTAATCCTAAGCCTCAGCCTTGAAAGCTGGCTGATACCATCCAAACCTTTAGAATTGGCCAGAGTATATAAGCAGGCATTCCCTACACCGGCAGATGCAGCACCTTTTTGCGGAATCTTTTTAAAACAACGGTCGGCCAGCTTACTAATTACCTGAATGGTCAGCTGGTCATGAAATAACGAACACATCCATACAAAACCTTTTAACGCCTCAGTATTGAGGCCACTTAGAAATTCTATTTCAGCATGAATGTATTCGGTGCCACTGTATGTATGCTTGTGTTCAACAACCGTTTCTTTAAGGTTTATAACGGCATTAAAAAGCTCCTGTATTGTTTTCTTAAACTTTTCAGTTCCTAAACCGGTAATGATATCCTTCGACTCAGCTATGTATTTTTTTGACGGTTTAGAACCTGTTGCTTTCTGTGCCTTGGCTGTCAATTCATACCAAAACACTTTCTCTATCTGCGGCTGCACTTCAATAATGGCATTTGCCAAAGGTGTGAAATTGTCGTCTCCGAGAAATAAAACCGGCCTGATTTCGTTTTCGCCTGTTTTTTCAAAAAGGAGCCCTTCCACTTTTTCCAGCAACTTGGCATTTTCTTTTTCAATATAGGATTTGTCATTTTTTTCAAGCTGTTGCTTTAAAATAATCAATCCTTTTCTTCCATCCACATCCAGCAGACCGTCTTTATGTTGCTTTAGAAATTGGTTTATTAAAAATGACAGGCTCCAGTCCTGAAATGTAAATTTGTCGTGTTTATCTTTGTATATAGTAGTAATGATACGATGTAAATCAATACCATTTATTGTTAGTTTTGACCTGAAAATTTGTTTCAGATAGGCAAAGCGAAGCTGGTTCTCTTCGTATAACCTATTGTGAGGGCCGCCCCATCGTGCAATAGCGGCAGCGCGAATTTTTTCAATACAATATAGCGCCAAGTCTATTTTTTGCTCATTATCCCAATTAGCAACCACATCTTTATAAACGGGCAGGTTATTGATGACCGGATCGTAAAAATATCGTTGTGCTGAAGAATACTCTTCATGCGTTTTTTTTATTATTGCATCAAATTTTTCGTATCCTGCATTGGTGTTACCTTTTATAACAGACTTTAATTTATCGAATATTCCCATTATTTATCCTCCTACCAAAGGTGTTAGTTTCACAAATGATATAGTGGTCGTAGCTTTTAATACTATCTGTTCATCAAGGGAATCAGCCTGGTGGTTATCTATCAGTACAAAAAAGCCGTTTCTTTGAAATGCGTCTAATGCAATGTAAATTTGCTTTTCCGCATCAATAACCTTTTTTGCTTTTAGCTTGTACCCGTTAAGGGTTTTCTCTGCATCAAGAGGTTCTACCAAACCATTAAAATATTCAGGCAGGCGTTTATTGTAATCTTCTACTTCTCTGTTGACTCTCGCTGATATCAAATCTTTTACTGTGACCGTTTCACTGGAAAAAGCGAGTTCGATTTCATTAACTGATTTTCCACTTAACAGTTCGTCTTTAATGAGGATTTTCATTTTAGGTTGATTTATAGGAGACTAAAGTACAAAATCTTTTTTGTGAATGAAATCAATAATAAAAACTCTGCTTTAACTGATACAATAATTTTAAGTCAGACAAAGCATTGCACAAAAAAGTCAGACACTGTCTGACTTTTTTATAGGGTAAAACTAATAAAGCTGTATTAGTATATCCGCAGATATATTTAATCTCTCCTTTAGGGCACGTATCATCGAAAGGCTAAGTTTTCTTTTGCCGGATAGGATTTCAGATTTACGTGAACGCGCACCTAAAATTTCTGAAAGTTCTGCATCGGTTAAATTCATTTGCTCCATCCTGTACTTTATCGCCTCTACTGGTGTAGGCTCAGGAACGGGATAATGTTCATCCTCATATTTCTTAACCAGCATTGAAAGGATTTCCAGTTCGTCGGATTCTTCGGTGTCTGGCTGCAAGTCGAGTTGCATTAGTTCGTAGATACGGGCAAGGGTATCTTCGTGTTGCGAATCATTTTTTATCAGTCTTAACATAGCTAATCTCTTTTGCGTTAAACTTATCGTACTCTTTATGTGTCCCCAACCAGACTATAAATACTACCTTCAAACGGTATTCAATATCTACAATTAGGCGGTAGGTATTACCATGTATATTAAAAACGACCCGTTTGTTAGTTAATATCGACGCATTCCCAAACTGAACTTTTAAGTCGTTCGGGCTATTCCACTCAGCAGCGGTCACATCTTTATACCAGTATTGCAGCGGCCTCTCCGAATCCGGAAATTGCTCCCAGTATTCCCTTATTGTTTTTACAGCGATTATCCTCATTGCAAATATATTAAATTGTTACCAATTTGGTTACATGTTGTTTGTTTTTATTTTAAAGATTTCATATGGAAATTGTGTCATCACTGATGACACAATTTTATTGTGTTGATTTAAGGGTATCTATAATTGTCGCCACAGTGTGGCAACAATTATAAAACAGACACCCTAAACTTTATTTACAAATACGCAGAACGCTTATAATTTCCGGCTGATTCTCATTTACCATTTTCAATTGTTTCCTCAGAGAAACAATCTCTTCCTGCATCCTTAAAACATCTGGTGGCAGCGGGGCATTAGGCAATTCAGCTTTTTGCTGCAATCTTTGCTGCAACTGCTTCATTTCCCTTCCGACAGATTGCTGTTCAGTTATAGCATACTCTTCAGTTTGCTTTACTGATTGATGCCCCAGCAACTCTTTTACTACATGGATTGGCACATCATTATTAAGCGTTACGGTACTTCCGAAAGTACGCCTGGCCTTGTGGGTGTTTAGGATGCTTTCTATACCGCAGAGGTCAGCTATTTCTTTCAGATAGGCATTCATCTTTTGGTTGGAGGTTACTGGCAGGACAGAATTTCTTTGTAAGCAAAGCGGGTGGTCTTTGTAGCGTTCCATGACGGCTTTCGCTTTCGGCAAAAGTGGTACATTGATATTACTGCCGGTTTTCTGCCTTTCAGTAATAATCCACATTTCGCCATCTATGCCCGACTTTATATCCGATTTCTTCAGGTTAAAGGCATCAATGTAGGCTAACCCTGTATAGCACTGGAAAACAAAAATATCGCGAACCGTAGCAAGGCGCGGGGTGGAAAAGGTATGGTGTTCAAGCAATGCCAATTCCTGGCTGCTTAGTGGCTTTTTATGAATCTTGATTTTCTTTGCCTTAAAACGTTTAAAAGGGTCAGCAGCTATGATATCCTTATCGATGGCAAGCAAAACAATTTTCTTGAAGTTGGTAATGTATTTAACAGCGGTATTATGGCTGATGTTCTTAACCGTCTTTAAGTAAAATTCATAATCTTTTACGAACTCAAAATTGAGTTCATGGAAATCCATATCATCCACGTTGTACTTAAAGAGTACGAATTCTTTCACGTGCTTTTTAGCGATTTCGAAGCGTACATGCGTACCAATGGCATATTCACCCCTTTTAACTAATGCCAATAATTCATCATTATGTTTTTGGAACTCTTCAACAATCTTCGCTTTTGAGACGGTCTTCCCCAATACATGATCTATCAGCTTTTGGCTTGTAATAGTTTGACCATGTAATAATAAATCACCCTTGTACTGTTGGATTTTAGTCTGGAGTGTGTCAAGGAAAAAATTTACACTACGTGCATCTTCCTTGTTACCTGTAGCACGTTCAGTTTTCTGGCTCCAACGGGTAACGTCCCATTGCTGCCTGGTGGACGTTTCCTTAGGCACTCCATCAACGGTAATCCTAAGATAGATTACTCTTACATTTGTTTCTTTTCGCGGGGTCTTCATAAAGAAGGTTAACCCAAAGCTTGCTGTTAGCATAATTCAATTATTTTTTAAATTAATAAAATTAGAATTATAGCGTCTTTAAATCAAGTCGTTAAGCAGGATTACATGTTGATATTCAATATTTTAACCCCTTTTTTGTGGCACACTTTTAAAAAATGTTTTGTGCCACGAATTACCACCTAAACTTTGGGCATTTTTGCAAATTTTGATGGATGCAGGGGTAAAATAAAAAAACCTGCAACTTCGTAAAGTGCAGGTTTTCTGTGATTTAACTTACTTTATAGTAATATAAAGCTTACTTTTGGTGGGCGATGAGGGATTCGAACCCCCGACCCTCTCGGTGTAAACGAGATGCTCTGAACCAACTGAGCTAATCGCCCTATTTTCGCAATTCGTAACCGTTAATTAGTTTCTTATTACGGGTGCAAATATAGGCCTCTTTTTGATATCTGCAAACATTAACCCGAAAAAAATTTAATAATTTATTCAAATTAAATTTAGTTCCGGGTTAAACTTTTAATAACTTTCTGTTATAAAATAAAATACGAAACACTTACGATTTAAACTTTTTTCAAAAAATTTTTATAGTTAGCCCTATAAAACCTCAGCTACTACAAATGTACTACCTCCTACATATATAAAATCTGTTGCGGCAGCATCATTTAGCGCAGCTTTATAAGCTTCGGGGATGGAAGAATATATTTCTCCGTTTAACCCAAAATCATTAGCTGCCTGTTTTAATAGTGCAGCATCAAGTCCTCTTGGCACATCCGGCTTAGAGAAATAATAAACTGCATTCTTAGGAAACAACGGTAATATACTTGGTAAGTCTTTATCATTTACAACGCCCAAAACAATGCGAAGCGTATCATATTGCTGTTGTTGCAACTGATTCATTACTATTTTAAGTCCGTGGCTGTTGTGGGCAGTATCGGCTATTGTAATTGGCGACTCGTGTATTTGCTGCCATCTCCCTTTAAATCCGGTATTTTGGGCAACATGCAATAAGCCATTACTTATATGTTTATTTGTAACTGTAAAATGTTCCTGAAGCAGCTCAACAGTTTTTAGTACGGTTTTACGGTTCTGCTTTTGGTAGTCTCCTGTAAGATCGGAAGCATAATCTTCTATAATCTCATCCGATGCGAAGTAAAGCGGTGCTTTTTCCTTTTCCGCTTTAGCTATAAATACAGGTTTTGTTTCCTCAGTATATTCACCAAGAACAGCAGGAATGCCCGGTTTAATAATACCTGCCTTTTCTCCTGCTATCGCGGTTAATGTATCTCCCAAAAACTGCATATGGTCCATACCAATATTAGTAACTACAGATACCAATGGTGTTATTACATTGGTAGAGTCAAGTCTGCCTCCTAACCCTGTCTCTATAATAGCTATATCTACCTTTTCCTTATTGAAATAATCAAAAGCAAGGCCTACTGTCATTTCAAAAAAACTAAGCTGGTTAGCCTCAAAAAACGGCTTATTATCTTCAATAAAGCGCACTACAAAATCTTCAGAGATATCTTCGCCGTTAATTTTTATGCGTTCCCTGAAATCTTTTAGATGTGGAGATGTATACAATCCTGTCTTATATCCGGCTTCCTGCAATATTGAAGCCAGCATATTAGATACAGATCCTTTACCATTTGTACCGGCAATATGCACTGTTTTAACTTCCCTCTCCGGGTTACCAAGATGCGCTGTAAGCAACAGCGTATTGGTTAAATCTACTTTATAGGCTGATGCCCCCTGAAATTGGTACACAGGCAGTTGGGCAAACATCCATTCTACGGTTTCTTTATAGGTCATAATAAAAAAATGACAGAGGAAAATCTCTGTCATTAAAAATAATATTTTTATTTATTTGTTTGCTTATTAAACAAGCTGTTTCAATGCAATTTCGAAAGCAGTGTGGCTAATATTCGTTTTAGACGCATTACGTGCATGTACATTAGCAATTGCTTTACCAATTGTTTCAGACGTATCACTAAACACACCTTCATCAGTCATAACAACTTTTTTCTCCATAAAGTAAGCAAATACCCTTGCCATACCACAGTTAGAGATAAAGTCAGGAATTAAGCTCACTTTGCTGTCTGTAGCTTCCATGATAGGGCCAAAGAAAATTTCTTTGTCTGCAAATGGCACGTTAGCACCACAAGAGATAACTTCCAGGCCTGAAGCGATCATGTTATCAATCTGGTCTTTAGTAACTAATCTTGATGCAGCACACGGAGCAAATATCTCAGCTCCTATTTTCCATATTTCTTCGTTGATAGTTTCAAACGGAATCATGTTAGGAGCAACAAGCTTGTTACCATCTTTATTAAGGAAAAGTTCTTTAATTTCTTCGAATGAGAAACCATCTTTATTGATAACACCTCCATCACGGTCAATAATACCTACAACTTTAGCGCCCATTTTTGCAAGGTAGAATGCAGCCGCAGAACCTACGTTACCAAAGCCCTGCACAATAGCTTTTTTACCTTCTATATAGCCTCCGTATATTTTATAGTAATGACCTACAGCTTCTGCAACACCATAACCTGTAATCATATCTGCTACAGTATATTTTCTTGCAACATCAGGAGAGAATGAAGGATTCTCAATAACTTTTACAACACCCTGACGTAATTGCCCAATTCTGTTGATCTTATCAGCTTCTGTTGGTTTAAAGTGTCCTGTAAAAACACCTTCCTGTGGGTGCCATACACCACACTCTTCGGTCATCGGGATAACTTCGTGAATTTCATCTACGTTAAGGTCACCACCTGTACCATAATAGCTTTTTAGCAATGGAGATACAGCTTTGTACCATCTTTGCAATACGCCTTCTTTTCTTGGATCTGCAGGATCAAAATTAATTCCCGACTTAGCGCCTCCAATTGCAGGGCCAGAAACAGAAAATTTTACTTCCATAGTTTTAGCAAGAGAAAGCACCTCATTCATGTCAAGGCCTTTTCTCATCCTTGTACCACCTCCGGCAGCACCACCTCTCAAAGAGTTGATTACTGTCCATCCTTCAGCTTCCGTTTCAGAGTCTTTCCAGTTGAATACTATTTCAGGTTGTTTATTTTCAAATTTACTTAGTAAATCTTTCATTTGTTTGTGTTTTTATAAATCCGCACAAATATATGAAACATATAAATGAGAAATCTGCATTTTATTGAGAATATTACGCCGGAAAAAGAACCTGCACTTCTGCCCCTTTTCCCGGTTGCGAATTAATTTGCAGCTTACCGTTAAGTGCATCTGCCCTCTTTTTAAGATTTTTAAGGCCAATACCGCCTTTTGCTTTTTCAGGATCAAAACCTTTACCGTTATCCGTAACAACAATACTTACATCGCTGCCAATTTTGTCAATTTTAACCTTAGCAAAGGCAGCATGAGAATACTTATTAATATTCTGTAGCGATTCCTGAATAATCCTGTAAACATTTACTTTGCAAACGTTAGTCATCTCTTCCCAGTCTATAGCCGGATCTATTTCTGCTTCAAATTCGGTATCAAAAGTATTTTTCTGCGATGTAATCATAAACGAAAGCATGTTTTCAAAACTTTGTTCCTGATTAAACAAGGCATTTCTGCTAAGGTCATGAGAGACTCCACGAATTTCAGACTCTACATTCTGAAGTTCTTTAATAAATTCTTTTCGCTTAGCTATAGATTCGTCGTCAGCTTTTTTATTGATGAATTCAAGATTGAGCCGGACAGCATAAATATTATTCAGGATACCATCATGAAGCTCCATTGCAATCCGGGATTTTTCTTCCGTTTTAGCCGATTCAATTTTACCCTGCTGTTCAAACATCAGCTCATAGATTTCTTCGTTTGCCTTTTGCTGCTCCTGAACCAGTAATAGTTCTTTGTTTCGTGAATTAAGATAATAAATAATAAAAATTGCAGCAATAAAAAGTACTACCACTATAGATACTCCAATTATAAAACTGTTCTTTTTAGCAAGAGCTTCTTTTTCGTTTATAATCCTGTCGGTATCAAATTCAATTTTTGCAAACTTATTCCGTGTATTTTCGGCAATATGCTGAAGGCTGTCACTAATAGCCACATATCTTTTTATGTAAAGATCATTATCCTTTTTATCGATAACCAATAATGTCCTTAAACTATTGAGTATATCAAAATTACTCTTAGCAACTTTTGCTTTAGCATAAGCCGACTTAAGATATCTTATAGCCTTTGCAGTATCTTTTTTATAAAGATTATATTCACCAAGGGTAAATTCACTCGCAATAATACCCTTTTCGTCGTCAAGGCTGTCTCTTATTTTTTGGGATTTATATAATAACCCTGGTAACCCAACATCATCTCCTGATTTATATTTAGCTGACCCCAAGTTATTTAATAATTTAGCATATAACTGAGGTGAATTCTTTATATCAAGCGATTTAATTGCCATACGATAAAGTTCAATGGCTTTTTTATGTTGCCCCATTTTTACATAGGCACCACCCATATTATTATATCGGGACGCTCTTCGATCGTTAATATCACTTTCGGTATACCCTTCATCTTTATAATTATCAAGTACTTCAAGTGCCATTTCAAAATAACGAATTGCTTCCTGATTTTTATTTTGCCCCTCTAAGGCATTTGCTATAAGATTATAACAATTGTACATATCTGAAGGCTTTTTATTATTTACTAATAATTTAAGCGCTCTAAATGCTTCTTCTTCACAAAGAACATATTCGCCCACATCATAATATATATAGGCTTTATACAATACGATTTCCCCTAACGTCCTTGTATCGTTACGTATAAATTCTGCATATAATTTTTCTGCCCCCGAATAATAGTAATATGCACTATCTATATCTGATTTACCATAATAAGACACTCCTAAAAAATGAAATCCCTTAGCCATACCTATAGTATCTTTAGCTTCGGCCGACATTTTATATACTTTCCTGCTTATCCCGATTGATTTATCAAACATATCAAGATCATAATAATTTACAGCTACCTGCTTAAAATAGTAACGCTTAAGTGAATCATTTTTTCTGCCGGAAGCCTCATCGTAAATCGTATCGATATAAGCGACCCTAATTTCATCGGAAAGATTTCTGTCTGCCGCAAGATCAATAAGGTTGTCAATCCTGGTTTTTTCAGGTTTAGCAGCAATAGATCTTTTACAGGAAATAGCGCTTACTAATAGAATAAACGTTACGATATAGAGAAGGTGTCGTATCATAAAAATTTTTGAGGCTGTAGTTTATAATAAACTACAGCCTCAAAAATAATACATTTTATGTTAAAAACTTACGCTCTGATTGGAGGTTTTGGAAGATCTTTATCTCCGTTACCAAGAGGTCCGCCTGTTATTCCGTCTGCTTTCGTTTCTTGTTGTACAGCGCTATCGTCAGTTGAACAAGATACTAATGATGATCCGATAAAAGATACAAGTGCCAGTGTAAGGATAATTTTTTTCATGGTGTAGTAAGGTTTTTTATTAGATATTTTTTATATTATATTTTAGTTCTGAACCACTCGATTACCGTTTGATTCTGAAGCAAAACTACGTTCAAAAAAACAACTACCACAATGATTTACAGTTGGTTTAGTGAAATACCCCCGCACACGAGTAACTCAACCTATTTGAAGGGTGAATGAAGTATTTAAGTTAAAAAACATATCATGCTACAACCAACAAAATACTTAACTTGCTAAAAACAAGAGGATTAACCTTATTAATAAAAAGTTAATTTTGTTAAAATTCGATTAAAACGATTAAAAAATGATAATAAATTTCTGTTTTTAAAGAAAATCAGGAGCTATTTTCCTGATAATGGTATCAACATTATCTTTAAATGTTTTCGAGAAGGATATAGAAAGGTCGCTATTGTTTAAATAACATAGCGACTTTCCTGTATTAATCCTTGAAATAAAATTACTGTTCACAATATAACTGTTGTGAATCCTGAAGAAATAAAATGGAAGGTTGGTTTCGTAATGTTTCAGCGTTTTATAGGCTGTAAGTTTTCTGCCGTTCTGTAGATAGAAATCGGTAGTGTTATTGTCTGCTTTAAGATAAACTATATCGTTAAGCGATATAAACTGGTAATCTCCGTAAGAACGTATACATATTGTACCGTTTGCAGCTGCCGGATTTGTTTTTTGATATTTTAAAAGGCTTTTTCTAAGATCAAACTGATTAAGCGGCGCAAGCAAATAATCGGAAACTCCCGCCTGTATAGCATCAAAAGCATACTTAGGAGAAGCGGTAAGTGCAATAAAATAAGGAACATTATCTATAAAACGATACAAATCGCTAATTATACCTAATGAAAGATTGCTCTTTTTATTCTTCGGGCAAATCTCAATAAAAACTATTTGCGGCTGTAGTTCTAATATTTTATTAATGGCATCTTCTTTGTTAGTAGCAATACCGGCACAATAATACTCCGGGAAACTCTCAAATTTACTGAGTGTTTCCTTAATATTATCGTTGTTATCATCTACTATTAAGTAAGAGTATTGCACTAATTATTAGATAAAATTTGGCGCAATATAAATATATTTGGTTCGTTAATTTTACGGTTAAACCGTAATTTTTGTTAATTTTGCACTAAGCCACAATAAAATTTTTATGCGGGAAGATTTGAATATTTTAATCGTTGACGATCATCCAATGACTGTTAACGGCTATATAAATGTGTTATCGGAAGAAGATTTTGAAGGTCACAATCTAATTTTCACTAAAGCACTGGATTGTGAGCAGGCTTACAACTTAATTATAGCTTCGCAAAATGGCGGAACAAAATTTAAAGTAGCCTATCTTGACCTTAGCTTGCCTCCATATCCTGAAAAGAATATTTTTTCCGGGCTGGATCTTGGCATACTTATCCGAAAAACAATTCCGGACTGTATTATCATTATCCTTACTATGCATAGTGAAGCTACCCTAGTAGACAGGCTTATAAAAGAAATAAACCCTCAGGGAATTTTATGCAAAAGTGATATTGATATAGATGAATTTCTCAACGCTTTCAAGATTGTATTTTCAGGAGACACTTATTTAAGCAACAAAATTGTAAAATCACTTAAAGACAAAGTGTTTGACAATTATAAGCTCGACAACTACGATAAGCAAATCCTTATGCGTCTGTCTGAAGGCATACTTACTAAAAACATACCTAATTATGTTCCTCTATCATTAAGTGCAATAGAAAAAAGAAAGGCACAAATGAAGAACATGCTCCTGCAAGGCAAAGGAGGCGATGATCATGAGCTAATAGAAGCCATTAAAAAAATGGGAATACTTTAAGGCTGGAATATAAATCCTGAACTATGGTCTCTTTTCGCACCGGTAACACTGCTTAATACATTTATTTCGCCCCTTAATTTCAACACCCCTAAAAAGGCAAATATTAAGGCTTCCTTAAACTGTATGGTTTTATCATCCGGCACTTCTACAGTAACATCATTAAGAAGAGTTTCTATACGGTTTATTAAAAAAGTATTATAAGCACCTCCGCCAGTTATAAGCAGTTTCCCTTTTCCTTTTTCTTTTCCTTTTCCTTTACTATTAATCACGTTAGCAATTTGTACAGCCACGTGTTCTGTAAAAGTGGCAAGCCTGTCCTGTGCAGAGCCGGGATGTTTTTCTATAAGCGGCAGCACAACTTCCCTGACAAATTCAAAACCCAGGGATTTAGGATAATGCTGTGAATAAAACTCCAACGCATTTAGTTCATTAAGCAGTGATTCAATAATGTTTCCTTCTGCCGCAATAGCACCTCCTGCATCATAATCAAACCCTAACTGATTAGCATAAAAATTTAGCACGGTATTAACCGGACATATATCAAATGCTATGCGCTCCCCTTTTTCTTCAAAAGAGATATTCGAAAAGCCTCCTAAATTTAGACAGTATGTGTAATCTGAAAAAAGAAGCCTGTCACCTATCGGGACAAGCGGCGCACCCTGTCCTCCCAGCTGTACATCCTGAACCCTGAAATTACAAACCACTTGTTGATTTACAATAGCGGCTATTTCCGCCAGATTACCTATTTGTAATGTAAATCCGTTATGAGGCTGATGCAATATCGTATGCCCATGCGAGCAAACAGCATCTATCCCGGTTATATTATTATCATTAATAAAAGACTTAATAATATCTGCTAACAATTGGGTATATTCTTCATTAAGTGTTTTTAGTTCACTTTCGTCAAAATTTATGGCAGCTTTTAATCGTTCAACCCACTCCTTAGAATATGGAATTGTTTTAGCTTCACCGATGGAAAAACTCCATTTGTAATCCTTATCTGTAAATAAAATATGTGCAAGATCTACGCCATCAAGCGAAGTTCCAGACATAACTCCTATAACGTTATAGTTTTCTTTCATCTCGAGGCTAAAATTACGCATTCATATTGACAAATTCACATTTAATAGCTACATTTGGGCGCAATAAAACAAAAAATAATAATTAAATATTATGGATTTTAAACTTACTGAAGAACACCTAATGATTCAAAAAGCAGCCCGTGATTTTGCACAAACGGAACTTCTGCCAGGTGTTATTGAAAGAGATGAGAAACAAATTTTCCCTACTGAACAAATCAAAAAAATGGGAGAACTTGGATTTCTTGGTATGATGGTAGACCCTAAATATGGGGGAAGCGGCCTTGACACAATTTCTTATGTACTTGCCATGGAAGAAATCTCTAAAATAGACGCTTCTGCTTCAGTAGTTATGTCAGTAAACAACTCACTTGTTTGCTGGGGTCTTCAAACATTTGGTACAGAAGAACAAAAGCAAAAATATTTAACGCGCCTTGCAACAGGAGAAATAATAGGTGCATTCTGTCTTTCTGAACCGGAAGCAGGAAGTGATGCTACGTCTCAAAAAACAACTGCAATAGACAAAGGTGATCATTACCTTGTTAACGGTACAAAAAACTGGATTACTAATGGTAGTACTGCAGACTTTTACATTGTTATTGCACAAACTGATGCTGAAAAAAAACATAAAGGTATCAATGCCCTTATTCTTGAAAAAAATATGCCCGGTTTTGAAATAGGCCCTAAAGAACAAAAATTAGGCATCCGTGGTTCTGATACACATTCATTAATGTTTACAGACGTTAAGGTTCCTAAAGAAAATAGAATCGGTGAAGATGGTTTCGGGTTTAAATTTGCCATGAAAACACTTGCCGGCGGAAGAATAGGCATTGCATCTCAGGCTTTAGGTATTGCAGCAGGAGCTTATGAATTAGCTCTTAAATACTCTAAAGTGCGTAAAGCTTTTGGCACAGAAATATGCAACCACCAGGCTATTGCTTTTAAATTAGCCGATATGGCAGTAAGCATTGAAGCAGCACGTCACTTATGTATTAAAGCAGCATGGGATAAAGACCAGCATAACAATTATGACATAAGCGGTGCTATGGCAAAATTATATGCCTCTCAGGTGGCAATGGATACCACTATCGAGGCTGTACAGATCCATGGAGGTAACGGATACGTAAAAGAGTACCATGTAGAACGATTAATGCGTGATGCAAAAATCACACAGATTTACGAAGGAACATCTGAAATTCAGAAAATAGTAATTTCAAGATCTATTATAGCAGACTAAAAATACAAACCCCGCATAAGCGGGGTTTTTTATTGTTTTCCTATCTTTTCAAGAAGCATTTTTACATCTTCGATAATCTCTTCTTTGAATTTATCTAAATGCAAATAATAGATATTACCCTCAACCCTCCTATCGTTAATTTTATTCATACTGGACAATCCCAATACAACAGGAATATCTTCTCTGTAAAGTTTCATAAAACCAAGTAACTCTAGTTCATCATACAGGAAAAACATCAACATATCGTATTCTATATCAATAGATTTGTCACTTTCAGATTCATACAAGGAGAATTCGTAACCACTTTGGAAATTCGATTTCATCAGTTCATAATACGCTAACTGATTGTCGTAAATTAAAATTTTCATGACTTACACACTGTAATTTAAATATTCATAAATGCCTATTCAATTAATATATAACTATTAAATAATAGATATATATTCATTATTTACTTACGGTCAACGGTAAAAAAACGCATTACATCGAGTTTCTACCCATTACTTTTATGAAGTTGGGCTTTTTGCTATTTTTATATAAAATAGTTCGATAAAGGCTTTTTGCCGTTACTCAAAATTGAGTCCGCAAGTAAAAACAAAAACCGGTGTAAGGTGTGGCGGTTGTTTTTTGTCGTTTAAGACAGGCCAAATATATAACTTACTTTGGAAGAAAAAACTTAAATAATTGATAATATATTTTTTTTAAATTTCTCAGCATCCAACAACTAAAACACACTACTATGAATATTATTGGCCAACGTATTAAAAAGTTAAGAGAGGAAAAGGGGATTACTCAGGAGACTATGGCACATCAGCTGGACGTTACACAAAGCAATTACGGGCGTCTTGAAAAAGATGACAGAAGGCTCAATGTAGTAAAGCTTCTTAAAATTGTAAGGATATTAAATGTAAATATTTCTTATTTGTTTAATGAAGTGATCAGCGAAATACATGAAGACGAAAACGGCTCATTTAGCAATGCCAACAAAGAAGTATATGATATACTTGTAGAAAGCCTTAGAGCAGAGATTCAGCATTTAAAAGACGAGATCAATTTCCTTAGGGTAATGGTAAGAAGTTAGTCGCTGAATCTATATTAAAATTTCATTATGCGTTTCCATAAGATAATAAAATCTACTACTTTTATCTCATGGTACAAAAGCCTAAAGCTGTAAAATATAAAGTTATTGCCGGATATCTGCTGCTATTTATTATAGCAGCATTTTCGGTATGGTTAGTTTATACACAAATCTCAAAATTAGCCGAACGGGGCCAGAGTGGCAATGATAATAAAAAAATAATCAATATAAGTACTACCATTGCAAATCTCTATGAGTCTGAGGCTATTGGTCGTAACTCCATCTTAACAGGTGATGAGAAAGACTTTAAAAAATACAGTAACCTAATTGATAGTATTTCCGTTCAGGTTGAGGATATAAAAAAAACAGTAGAAGACTACCAGGCTCCTAAATTCGATTCAATTCAACTTCTTATAAACCGCAAAAGGGCGAGTATCATAAACCTTATTAAATACCGCAAAAAATTCGGTTCTTTTAATGCTTACGAAGAAGGTATAGACAATATAGAAAACACCAAGGATTCTATTGCCAGTACTATTAAACAGGTAAATATCACCAAACGCCACTCCTGGCAAAAAGCAGTCGATGCCATCATAACCCCAAAAGTAAAAGATTCACTCCGAAGATCAGGGGTTTCTATCGATACTTTTGCTATGGTATATGACATGAAACTTAGGAATATCTTAAAAAAAGATGCAAAGATCAAGCATTTTCTTTTCCACAAAGAGATAAAATTACTGGACGAAAATAGAATTATATCTGATAAACTCAGGGCAATACTCGTATCAGTAGAACAGGAGTTCTCGCAGAAAGTATATAATGAAATGCGTCAGTCGCAGGCGGGTCTGAGGCAAACTATAGAAAAAATAGCATATATAGGAGCAATAACCCTATTTATACTTATCATTTTTGCCTGGATTATCATTCGCGACCTTACAATAAATCAGAATTACAGGAAACAATTAGAATTTTTAAATCATGAAAATGAAGAGTTATTAAGAACTAAGTCCATGCTTATGGCTACAGTTACTCATGACCTGCAAACGCCTCTGGGTAGTATAATAGGATTTCATGAGTTGCTTAAAAACTCCGGTGTTACAGGTAAGCAAAGTCAGTATCTGAGTAATATTAATGAATCTGCTAATTATATTCTTAAACTGGTAAATGACCTGCTTGATTTTTCGAGGCTTGAAAATAACAGAATATCTATAGAGAAAACATCATTTAATATAAAAAATGTAATAGAAAATACCTGCAGAACATTAGAGCCTATGGCTCTAAATAAAGGTATAGAGCTTAACTGGGATATTAACGAAGAACTCAATGCTAATTTTATATCCGACCCTTACCGTATAAAACAAGTCCTTACAAACCTGGTAAGCAATGCGGTTAAATTTACACCTGAAGGATCTGTAGAAGTTACAGCTAAAATTGAAGACAACAATATTCATATCTCCGTTTTAGATACAGGTATAGGCATCTCCAGAGATAAACATAGTGATGTCTTTAAAGAATTCACACAGGCGCATTCGGGCATTGAGAAAAAATTTGGGGGTACAGGTCTCGGACTAACAATTTCTAAAAAAATCATTGAACTCCTTGATGGCGAAATTGTATTGGAAAGTGAAGAGGGACAAGGTTCTATTTTTACAATAATTATTCCGGCTATTGCTTCTACAAGTACAAACAGCACAAATTATATTGATGAGCCAACAGAGCCAAAAAGAAGTACCGGTTTATATCCGGCGCTTAATGGAAAAAAGATATTAATAATTGATGATGACAAGATGCAGCTCGCCCTTATGAAAGAATTGCTGCTTAATTACCCCTTAGTAGTTAAAACCGAAATAAATGCAGCATCTGCTATTAATATACTTGAAAAAGAAACTTTTGACCTTGTTCTTACTGACATACAAATGCCATCATTAGACGGTTTTGAGTTAATAAAACTTATACGAAGTAATCCTAATAATAATATTGTGGCGTTACCTGTTATTGCTCTATCCGGAAAAAGAAATTTAACTCCTAAAGATTTTACAGATAATGGTTTTAACGGACACCATCCAAAACCGATACAATTAGAACAGCTTCTAAACATGATCTCTGAAATTTTCGGAGGAAATTTGGTGCATACTATAATAGATCCAGTTACAGGAGACATAACAGAATCACCTCTTTATAACTTACGAAGCCTTTCGCAGTTTACTTACAACGATCCGGAATCTTTAAAAACCATAATAAGGACATTTGTAGACAGTGCGCAGGAAAACTGTATTGCCCTAACGAAAGCTGTAAAACAGCAAAGCGAGCAACAGCTTGCAGAAACAGCGCATAAAATGATTCCTATGCTAAAGCAGATGGAAGTACATAGTATAGTAGAATTACTCATTCCGCTTGAAGACAGAACCTATGATAAAGACTGGACTGCTTTAGAAAAGTATGTCGATGAAATTTGCATCAGGTTAAATGAACTATGTGAAGCATTTAAAGAACAAATCCTAAATTAAAGATCTATATTATAGAGTTTTAATTTATTATAAAGTGTCTTTCTGTCTATATTCAATAATATCGCCGCCTTTGATTTATTAAAGTTTGCCTTTTCGAGTGCCTGCCTTATAGCCTGCTCTTCATTACCTTTTGTATATCCCGAAACAAATGCCTCGTTTGAAGCTTCCTGCATTTCCTGTGGTAAAACTTCTAAATGGATTACATCTGATTTTGTAAGCAGAACAGAACGTTTAATGATATTCTTCATTTCCCTTAAATTACCGGGCCAGTCGTAATTTTTAAATAAATCAGTCACATCCTGGTCAAAACCTTCAACGTCTTTTTCTAAATCATCGTTTGCCTGGGCGAGAAAATGATTTGCGAATATCATTATATCCTGTTTTCTTTCAGATAATCTCGGAGCTTTAATAGAGAATTCATTTAATCTATGATACAAATCTTCCCTGAAGTCTCCTCTCTTTACAGCTTCATTTAAATCTTCGTTAGTAGCCGCTACAACTCTAATATCCACTTTTACTTCATGATTACTACCCACAGGCTTGATCTTACGTTCCTGCAATGCACGTAGCAATTGGACTTGTACTTCATAAGAAAGGTTACCTACCTCGTCAAGAAATAATGTTCCTCCATTTGCAGCTTCAAAATGTCCTGTTTTATCATTAACAGCACCCGTAAAAGAACCTTTAACATGTCCAAAGAATTCGCTTGATGCTAATTCCTTAGGTATAGCACCGCAATCAACAGCAATAAAAGGCTTATCAGCCCTTTTACTTAATAAATGTATAGATTGTGCTATATATTCTTTACCTGTTCCGCTATCTCCAATTATAAGCACCGACATGTTAGTTGGTGCAACAAGCTCTATATGCTCATGAAGTCTTTGCGAATCGCTACTAATACCTTTAACGAATGGAAGTGGCGATGCAGATGGATTAGCCTTAGCTGATATTGTTTTTGGCGAAGCGTTTTCTTTAGAGGATTTTTTTTCTAGTGCTTTACCAATAGTATGAAGTATTTCATCCGGGTTTATAGGCTTGCCGACGTAATCGAAAGCGCCATTTTTAATAGAATTTACCGCTGTTTTAATGTCAGTATAACCCGTCATTAAAATTACCTGTGTCTCTAAAGATTTTTCCTTAGCAAGTTTAAGTATTTTCAGACCGTCACTATCGGGCAATCTTATATCAGTAAGTACAATATCAAAAAGCTGGTTTTTAATTTGTTCTTCACCGTCTTCACCGGTAAAAGCATTTGTAACGTCGAAACCTTTTTTTTGCAAAAAGGTCTTCAGCATTACACAGAAAGCAGTATCATCATCAATTACCAGTATCTTAGAACTCATCAGTTATATAAATAAATACAAATGTAATAGTTTTGAAACTTAGAATGTGTTAATAAAAAACAAAAGGAGACGCTCCCGTCTCCTTCTATTCGAAGAATAAATTCTTCAATCACCTTACTATATGTCTTTAAGCTTCATTAGCTTTTATTTTATAAATTCTCCTGTGCTTTTAAAATAAGCACATACCGTTTTCCTTTTTTTAATCAATGTAAGTTTAAACATTCCGTTTCCTGACAGATATGATTCGCTTAAAACATATCCTTTATACTTTGAACTCACACTCTTAAGGACTTCAACAGGAACCTGTGTATTGTCAATTTTCTGATAACCTGAAAGAATTACAGATTGAGTTATTACTCTTTCAGAACCTGCCATTTTTACATTTGCAGAAAGCATCATTATTAAACCTATTGTTAAAAATACTTTTTGCATCATTTTCATTTATCAATTCAGATATATAACAATATGAAATAACTATACCAAAGTAAGAAGATAAAGCAACTAAGACGTAAATAACTGAAAAACAACGAATTAAATGCAGTAAAATAAACTATTGAAATGTGGTAAGTTGTGGAAATACACAAATGATTGTAGAAATTCTACATTTAAATCAGTGAATTTATTTAGCCAAGTTCTAACATAATAATTTTAAGCAATAGTAATGATTTTGGAAAAATAATTTCTAAAGGAATAAAACATCGTTTAAGAAAATTAAGCAGATATTTCCAAACTTCATTAAAACAAAAAACCCTTCATCGTTAAGATGAAGGGTTTTAAAAAGAAAGGCGATGACATACTCTCCCACAAATTGCAGTACCATCTGCGCAGGCGGGCTTAACTACTCTG
>Ga0157370_10000258_pt1 | contig 67104 bp, 68 predicted proteins | sample C35metaG_FD_113463 | JGI IMG/M metagenome (GOLD analysis project Ga0157370, IMG submission 113463) | Corn rhizosphere microbial communities from Kellogg Biological Station, Michigan, USA - C3-5 metaG | ecosystem: Host-associated > Plants > Roots > Rhizosphere > Soil | place: USA: Michigan...
AATGGCAGCTTACAAGCCTCCCTTATCCCACCGTCAGCGGCTTATTTTGGGCGGTAGCAGCTACCGTGTGCCTCGCGCGAGTTCGATTGCTGCAATGACGATATCGGCCGCGACCTCTTTTCCGAAGGTGTTCACGGTGATCGATCCGCCTTCTGGAACACTGACTTCGAATAGCATGTCGCCTTCGGGTGCGAGGATTTCGAGGCGGACACCATCGAAGGCCACGTCAGTTGCCCACTGATACTCCGCAATGCCATGTTCCAAGGTCAACGTTCCCATGAGCCGAACATAACCTCGAGATGCAATGTCCGCTATCTGGAACGAGGCAGAGCCTATCGCCCGGCAAAGAATGGTCGCGTGCCGTCCGGCAGCTTGCTCGTTCCGAATCGGACGGTCGCCAATGGAGCGACCCCTTGCGCGAAACGGGACCGTTAACGGCTGGCGGGGGTGGTTAACGGACTGGCAGCTATTTAGGGTTGATCGACTTCATGTGTCTGAGGAATTGTCAGAATTCCTAAGCTTCCCGAAGGCCGTTCCAATAAAAGCGCAGCAGGCAGCGGTCGGAGCACCAATTAAAAAAGCGAGGACGATTAAACCACCCTCATTTGATTTTGTAGAATGCCACGTAACAATAATAACGGCGAGCAATGCCGCTGACGAAGCACCAATAACAGACAGGATAATTTCACCCCATTCCTCGGCGAACTTAGTCTAGCGCGTCGAGAGCGGCACCCTCTCCTGTCAATAACTGGAGCAAGGCAACGAACTGGGCCTCGCGATCCTGCGCGGAACCGGCGTGGCGCCGCGGCAGTTTGGCCTCGCCCGGCGCGAGCACCGTCACGATCTCCCCGGAAACCGCAGCTTTGGCTTTAGACGGGCACTGTGCCCGCGCGGACAGGGACAAGGCGGATTTGGCGCGCATGGAGGGATAGAGGCGAAAATCCCGATGTCACTATCGATAGGACCCCATTATCGATAGTAATCCGCGGTCTTTTAGATTGCAGCAGAGCGAAATTTATTTGGCTAAATACGCATTATTTGAGTTTGGACAGCAAACGGCCAGCTGCACCATGCTCAGCCGCCAGGTTGCGATTATAGCTGAGCGGCATCTTGGGCGATTTCCAGCGCAGCGCGTCCATGATCCCGGCAATATCCTCGCCCGCCGCGAACAGGTCGTTGGTGATGCCGATGCGCGTCGAGTGGGCGCTGATCCCCTTGACCCATTGCGCCAGCTCCTCCTTGGTGAGATCCGGTAGCAACCCTGCGTCCCAAGCGCCCTGGACCCGGGTCTTGAAAATCTGGGTCACGGCCTGGGGCCGCAGCGCGGCGCTGCCCAAGGTCACGGCCGTCAGCGGATCGATGCCGGTTCGCCGCGGAGTTTTGGCGTCCGGCAGCAAACTCAGCAACCCCCATTGCCTAGCGGCGGCCTGCTGACGCGCCGCAGCGCGGGCGACCCCCGGGTCGACCGGCTTGAGCCGCTTGACGAACAGCCGCCGGAAAACCGGTCCCTCTCTCATGTCCGGAACATCCAGAAGCTCGGCCATCACCCTGATCCAGGCCTGCAGCGCCAGCACGCTGCGCATCGACAAGAAGGCGGACGCCCCCTCCCCTTCCTGATCGCCCTTGTGCCGTGGGATATGGAGCAGCCTTGTGTCGGGATCACTGGACGGCCAGATATGCGTGATGTCGATCGCGACCAGTTCGGAGGCGCGCAGGCCCGTATCATAGGCGACCGACAGCAAAGCCCGGTCCCGCAACCCCTTTTCATCGCCGGGGCAAGCATCGAGGAGTGCTTTGAGGCTCACCCCGCGCGCGTCCCCGTCAAAAACATCGCTGACCGCCCCCTTGTAGCGCAGCGGCCGCGCCTGGCGCTGAACCGTGCCCTGTTCCCGCCGCAGCGCCTTGAGCGTCAGCGTGACCAACTTATCCTTGGTCGGATCGGGCAGATCGAAAAGCCGGTGAAAAGTCGCGATCGCCCAGAGGATGCGCGCTAGGGTCGCCGGCTTCGCCTTGGCGAGACCGCCCTTCCCCGCCGCGCGTGCTTTCAGGAAGGCGATCACCGAGGCCGGTTGCGCCGGCAGCGCACTGACCCCAGAGCGGCGGCAGGCTTTGCCAAAGCCCGCCATGTCCGCGAGCAGGCCGCGCACCGTGTTGGCCGCCATGGCGGCGAGTGTCGCTTGCACCAGATCGAGGTTGACCCCCGAGCGACCAGTGGTCGGCAGGAACGCCAGCACCGCCTCGAACCGCTCGAGCGACGTGCGGCTTTGGTCGGCCGCCCGCTCGGCCCGGCGCTGGACGACATGCTGCTTGCGCGCGCCATAGGCCCAGCGCTGTCCCTGCGCCGGCAGGACGACGGCCGACAGGAGAGCGCCCGCGCGGGCGGCCAGCGGTGCGACGGGATCAGCGATCCCGAGCGCAGCGGATCCTTCTTGGGCCAGCGGCCCAATGGGCGCCTCGGCCTCGCCGGGGGCTGAAGCTACCGCCAAGTCGCCTGGCACGCGACCGCGGATCGCGTGGCTCGCACCATCGCCCCTTTGCGCCGCGAGCGGAACAGGGATAGGATCAGCGCCGGCGGGCGTGTCGAGAAAAACTCTCAGGCCCTGCAAAGCCGGCTTCGGCGCACCCGCCACGTCCTTTTCTCCACCTGTTGCTCGGCTCCCTTATAGAAGTTGTGACATTTTGGATCAACGATAATGGCCCTTGTCAGTGATCCTTTTTCTTCTTGATCACAGCAGACTTTCCTAAATGGCATTTCGGTTTAATATCTGGTCGTGTAAGGCGGAATTTGAGGTCATTTTTCGAAACTCCGCTGAGCGCATACAGCAGGGTCATTTCAGGACGTTTGGCTAGGGCAATGACGAGTCACCCCCCTCCCCTTTGCGATCCAGCCATCCTGCCGACCTATGCCGACGCACAGGCCGCACTGGCGCGGATCGAGGAGCGTTTGCGGCTCAGCCCGGTTCGCGGGCCGTGGAAAGCTCGTATGGCGCTGGCCGAACGGCAGGCACTCGCCGCGATCGATGCCTATGAACTGCCCGATGAGGCAGTAACAATCGATGCGCGGGGACGGGTGGTGACGGGCACCTATGACCTCACCCATTGGAAGTACGCCATCGGCAGGTCCATCACCCTGGATGCGCTGATGGCCGATCCCGCCGCCCTGCTGGCTTGGCTCGGCACTGACCGCGAGCCGCTGGAGGAGCATGTCCCGGGCCGTCGTGAAGTTTGGGAGCTGGTCCCAGCGATCGACGCCTGGAGCAAGGCATGCCAAGCCCTACCCCCCTCCCCTCCCCTCGTCCATGCCGGCCGGATCGCGTTGCTATGGCGCCAGCTTGCGCCCCTCGCCCGCGGCGATGCCATCGCAAGCCTGCTGATCGGCGATCGCTGGGGGCCGGGCCGCTGGAAAGGATCCCACGGCGGACTGACAGCGCTGGGTCTTAAACTGGCGGGTGGCCGATGGAAGATCGCCCAAGGGGCCGAGCTTGATCATCTCTGGCTCGGCGCCATCCTGGCCGGCGCCAACGCGCACCTTGAACTCGAACTCCGGTTACGCGGCTATGCCCAGCGCGCCGCCGGTCATATCCGCGATCGCCGACGGCCGGGCAGATTGAAGGAGTTGATCCTCTTCGCCATGGCGCGTCCGGCGGTCACCAGCAGCCAGGTGGCGAAGCATCTCGATCTAACCTCGGCGGGCGCGATCAAGCTGCTCTCAACCGCCGAGGCCGAAGGCCTGCTGATCGAATGGACGGGGCAGGCCAGCTTCCGTAGCTACATAGTTCCGGTTGGCGGAGCAGCCCCCTCCCCTCTCGGACGGCGCGTCTCTGCCGCCGACCCATTTGAACCCACATTCTGGGACGAACTCGGGGACAATGCCTTCCTCTCAGAGCCTCGCTGAACGCCGAAACGAAACCTCTCCTTGTCGTGTGACCTGGGACGCGCTGTCGCTCTGTACGAGCCTCTGAGGGCAATTTAGCCGCACTTCATGGTTTGTTCTAGTCGAGAAAGTTCGCGGTACCTCACTTGCGAGTACGAGACGCACCGCTTGGTCGATCCGAATCTTGCATCAGAAATCAGCTCACCCAAGTTCATTGCATAGACGCGCACCGCACCACCCCAGGCCATTCGTAGTGCAAACGTGCTAAGCGCCGTGACCGCTTTCGTGCTCAGGATTGGATGGCTTAGACCGCGCTGCCTAATTTCTCCTTCCTTTCCCACGATGCACAGGATCACCGAACAGGTCAATCGTTCCGGTCAAGCTCGTCACCAGTCCCGCCGCCGCCTGGCAATCAGCCCCAATGAGTGTCGAGTATATCCTTGAGTGCCGCTTCAACATCGTCTCGCGATGCGCCCCCCTTGTTGAGCAAGGTGAGGTGGATGCCTTTACGGTCCGATCCCAAAATTTTAAGGACGGGCTTCCCGCCTGGGCTTGAAACTGTTTGGGGCTTTCCTGACTTTTTGGGGGAGCCTGACTTTTTGGGGGTCTCAGCCGCGATGGTCAGCGCTTTGATCACGTCAAGCACGGGGAGTGCCCTCCCTTCCCCGGCTTGCTCGGCGGCCAAGCGCGCTGCTTCTGCAAATGCCTTTTCGCGTTTATCCTCGGGTTTGAGGAGCCCCTTTAGTGCGATTGCATTTCTGATGCCAAGCTCTTGGACATTTACAAAAGCTACAGTCAGCTCGCGCGGAAGCCGTGCCAGATCTAGGTAACGGGTAAGCCAGCTCTCGGTGACTTTCAAACGCTCGGCCATCGTTTTTTGACGGCCGTCGTAGTAGGTGTTCAGTGCGCGCAAATAGTCTTTTGCTCGCTCATAGTCGGTTAGATCATCTCGAGCGCGGTTCTCAATGTCGGCCAGCCTGAAGGCTTCCTCGTCCCCGATTTCGCGGACATCGACCAGAAATTTGAAATCGGGATAGTTGTGCGCGCGTAGCCAACTGATCGACCAGTGCCGACGGGCTCCACAGATCACTTCAAAGTCGAACTGGCTGTCTCCAGTCACACGGCGCACAATAGCTGGAATTTCCTGCCGCCCTTGCGCCTTCATACTCTCGATAAGATCGGCGCAACGTTCCTCAGTGAGCAGAGCATAGTCCCGATTGTGACCTTCCCACATTCGGCAGCGTGCGGGATCAACGAGTTCATGAACTCGATTGATGACTGCGCCAGAAGCAAGATCAGCAAGCCGGTTCGACCGACCCGTAAGCACGTTCGCGGCTATGCTAGATCGCCTGACCGGTGCAGACTCTTCGGTCAGGTCGATCCCAGCTGCTAGATCGGCCGCGAAACCGCTGTTCTTTCTGCTCACCCAAACCTCCTTTCAGCCAAAATTGCACGCGTGCAATTTCCAATTTCCTCTCGAATTGCACGCATGCAATTTTTCCGGCTCATGCTAGCGCCTCGTTCCGGAGACGCGCCTGATGGCTGGGCCACATCGACCTGATATCCACTTCAATTTCGCTGTTCACCCCGTCGAGATAATTGAGGCATCGATTGCGAACCGACGAACTGGTTGCGGGTCCATCAAGCTCATAAACGGTCATCAGCCGTGCAGTCGCGTTGTCGATTTCAGCAGAGTCCTTAAGCGGAGTACGAACCATCGCGTGCCCGAAAAGCGTCCGCATCAGTTGCAAAAGCTCCTTCTGCATCGACTTATTCTCGTCCACCTTCGACCCAACAAATCGCAGGAACTGGAGTTCGGGCGCCATCCCTCGCTCAGCAAGTTCCTCAATCGTCTCGTCGAGCATTGAGAGAAAGGCCGCGGTGGACGAAAAATCCATGACCGTCGGCGGTGAGGGAACCACCAACGCATTTGCAGCTCTCAAAACAGAGAGTGAAATCGCACCCAAGGCCGGTGGCGGGTCCATGACAATAACGTCAAAACGATCCGAGATGCTCCCAATCCCCTCGCGCAGGCGATCAAGTAGCGCGCCGCTGCCACGCGCCATGCGGGCGGCCAATTCATATTCTGACTGAAACAAGCGAAGATTGGCCGGGATAAGCTCCAGGCCGTCGAAATGCGTCTTTCGCAGAGCGTAATCGAGAGACGTGCGCTCTCCTTCGCGAAGGAAGGGATACAGGGTGTCATTCTCGTCCAAATCAAGGTCGGGAATGTAGCCGAACAATGTGGTTGCTGAAGCTTGGCTGTCACAGTCGATCAGCGCGACGCGATAGCCCCGAATAGCTAAATATTGCGCGAGATGCACGGAAAGCGTTGATTTACCGACGCCACCTTTGAAATTCTGGACCGCGACTACGCAGCAAGGATCTTCTGGACTGCGATATGGACGCGTTCCAAAGACACCCCGCATGTCGTTTAGTTGCGCCAGCGTGTACCTTTCCCGGCGATTGTTTTCGTTGCGAGTGGGTTCTGGAAGTCTTCCATCTTTCTCGGCATCCCGAATGGCAGCGGGTGTTCTCCCCACGAGTTCAGCGGCTTTACTGATTGTAAACGTAGGCTCGCGTCTATCATCCGATCGCGCGTTTTTGGCAGAGTCTCGAAGCTTCTCCAGGACTGATGAAGTTCGGTTTGCGAGAGTGGCGACAGAGACAAGGCGCTCCACCCCATCAATTTCAAGTGCGTTCGACACATGTAGTCCTTTCGAAATCCCGCATGTGGTACACCAGCTTGCGCTTTTTGGTCAATAATTTCAGAAATTGCGAAAGTTAGCGCTCCAATTTTCGGATTATCACTGCCGAAACTGCTATAACCTGACTCGGTGGGGGCGGAAATTGCACGCGTGCAATTTTGGTCAGGCACGACCTCGACGCGTGACCCAGCTTTCACAAAATCCCTTCCACGCCGCGGTAAGCTTGGCTCCCCGCAACTTATCGAGACGAGACCCCATATGATCCCTGAAGCTCTGGGCGATCAGCTCTACATCCCAACCGCCGCCAAACTGCCGCGCGATCCCGGCGATTTCGTCATGGCCGAAACTGATTGACCCACGAGGAAACAGAGGCTCTTCAATCTTCACAGTACGCGCTGATTTCGCGGAAATGGACTTGCCTCCGTCGGTCGATACCACCTGCTCGACCGTACCGTCCCGTCGTTCCTTCCTGCCACTCGAATGCCTGTCGAGTTCGTCGACTGTTTCGATTACCTCAGGTGCCCCTTTGGGCTCAAACCGGAATTCGATTTCCGCGACTGTACGACCTTGGCGTATCTCCCGCCATTCCACTCTGAAATGCGCAAGCTGGTCGATCTCGGCCTTCGCCTTTTCAAGAACCTTGCGCCTTAGCTGTGCAAAGTCGGTATATACATCAGGCGGAATTCCCAAGGCTGCACGCAAGGCCGTCATGTCGCCCTTCCATGTAGCCTGTCGTCTATGAAGGCGCAGTGCCCCAAGTTCGTAAAGCTTCAACGCATAGTTGGAGCGAAAACCTAATACCGCTTGCCTGTTAAGGACAGCGTACGTTTCCGATGCCTGAATCATCTTACGAGCGTCTGGAGTAAATTCCCATTCGATCCATCCTGCCTCACCACCATTTTCTTCGGTTTCTTCCCGAGACCGGGAGATTAGCGAGAAGAGGGTAGTGGCTTTCTTTCCCCGCCAGGAACGATCATCGACGGCAAAAAGTGTGCGGTGCAATTCCTGGAGCATGTCGGTAATCCGCTCATTTCCCTTATGGCCGCGGCGAATATCGGCCTTCCGCATTCTATGCGGCTTATCCTCCCAGGCATCACCGCCAGCAGTCAGGATCATCAATGCCAACAGCCGAGATGCCGTGAGGCTCAAAGACTCTCCTTTGACGAACTTAACTTCGATGATGCTTCCTGGCTTTGCAAACTCGTCACCGCCCTTTGCACGTAAGGCTGCCGCGACCCGCATCGCCCGGCCAGGTGCTTCTGGAGACTCCTCTAATTCCTCATTGTCCGCGATTTTGTCAGTCTCGGATTCCATGCCATACCAAATTTTCAAGAGCCTCAAGAGAATCGGAAAGCTGCCTGACCTGACCTTTCTCGTCAAGTCAGGTCAGGATATCGCACAGCTGGTCCCCCAGCAGGTCAGGATAGAATCTCTTTCCGATCGTCCCGAGAGGCCGCTAAACAGCCGAGTCGCACATAAGCCATTCGTGCGGGCTTCAATCGTCCAGAGTATTGAGCGGCATATAGCCGTAGGCGACACAAAGACGTTCATTCTGGGCAGCCCCCAATAAGTCAGGAAGCCCCCGACAGGGCAGGCAAGGTCCCCCGCAAGGACAGGTCAAAGCCCCCAATAAGTCAGGTAACATCCCCCGTCAGGTCAGGTAGCTCGAGCTAACATAATGAGATTACTACGTTTTGTTGGCTTGAATCTGAATTCCTTAGAATCAGGAATCACCTCCGCTGCAAGCAGCGGCGTTTTGAAAATGATTCTATTGCCTGCCTAACGCTCCTGCTCCTGCGTCATATCGATAACTCGCAATGCGAATCGGAGGGAGAGGTGAATATCCGGCAGGTACAAATCAGCATCGCGCAAAGCGACTCCTAACGGCTTGATAATAGGATTCCTGGGGACAGCTCTTGGAGAGCAGCCACGCATTTCTCGCTTCTTTCCTATCCATGAAGAGGGCTAGGCTGGGGCCTGTTCCGGCCCCCTGGCGCAAGGGCCTGGCCGTCGGCTCCGCTGCGCGGCCCCGCTTGGTGATCGCGGCGGTTTCCCCGCCTTCCTGCGCTGCGCTCCGTGCAGGCGGGTGATGCCCCTCCGCCGCGATCAGCCCTCAATTGCGCCATTCCCCGACCCGCTTCGCCAGCAGGCAGAAGCCGATGGCGCGCCATCGCCTTCGGCTCCATTTTTAAAGACAAGGGATAGACGACATGACCCGCACGACCGCAGCGCCCCGCACCAAGGCCGAGCGCATCGATGTTTACGAGGAAGTCACCAACCAGATCATCGCTATGCTCGAAGCTGGCACCCGCCCATGGTCGCCACGCTGGGCATCGGGGGCGGCCTCGCTTCCGCTGCGCCATGAGGGAACCGCCTATCGCGGTGTGAATGTGCTGCTTTTGTGGTCCGCGTCCATGACGCGCGGTTACACCAATCCCTATTGGATGACCTATCGGCAGGCCAGCGAACTGGGAGGGCAGGTCAGGAAGGGAGAAAAGGGAAACCTTGTCGTCCATGCCGGAAGCTTCACGCCCAAGGATGAGGAAATCGGGCAGGACGGGGCAGGGGAGGGCGAAGACCGCGCCCGCAGCTACCTGAAAAAATATGTCGTTTTCAATGTCGAGCAAATCGACGGCTTAGACATGACCAAATATCCCGTTCCGCGTGTCGAAGTGAAGAACCGCGACCAGCGCGACCTGGAACTGGAGGCAGCCTTTGCCCGTTATGGCGTTCATTACAGCGAGGGCGGCAATAGCGCTTGTTACAACCCGGTCGCCGATAGCATCCGCATGCCTGCCTTTGCTGATTTCGTGAGCGGCAACGCTTTCTACGCCACACTTGCCCATGAGGGAATCCACGCGACTGGCCACCAATCCCGGCTCAACCGTGAAACCCTCTATGACTATGGGAAATCGACGGCAATCCGTGCGGCAGAAGAGTTGATCGCAGAGGTCGGCGCGGCCATGCTTTGCGCGCAGCTCGGGATGGAACCGACCGAGCGTGACGACCATGCCGCCTATATCGCCTCGTGGTTGACCGCCCTTCGCAACGATAAGCGCGCCATTTTCCGCGCGGCGACCGCCGCGCAGGCGGCCAGCGAATTCATCCTTGCCCGGATGGCCAAACCCGACATCGCGCGCGCCGCCTGACCCCGATCGGGCGGCCGACCGCGCAGCCCTTTTCCTCGCTTCTTCTGAAAGATCGACCGATGTCCAAAGCTACCACCGAGATCGAACTTCGCTGGCGTGACGAAAATTACGGTGCTGTCCATGCCGTTGCCGCCCTCCGCAACTCTGGCGGAACCTGCGACTGGAGCGAACGAACCCACCAGAAATTTCGCGGCTGCCCGAAACGTGCGGGCTTTGTCTTTCATCATCGTCGTTGCTCCTACATCGCATCGCAAGGGGAGGGCGCGACACGCAAGCGCGCCGTGGGCGATGAACTCGCCCGCGCCGGTTTCACCATCACACAGGGCGATGTCCGACCGAAGGAAGAACAACCATGAGCGCATCGGGCTTCCGCCATAATGGCGGGCCGCCGCTCGACGATGGCGCGGCGGCAGCGGAGCCGCCCCGCTTGCCAGCGGATGCGGCATGTCTTCGACGTGTTCACTGGCATCCGCCCAGTGGACGCGAAGAGTCCGATTATCGCGCATGGCAGGGCGGCTATGGCCGCCGCGTCAGGGAACCGAGCGGTCATTGCTTTCGCGTGATGCACCGGGAGGGCGGCCCGACCGCCTTTGCCGGGACCATGGGACGCAACCGCTGCTTTAATTTCGAGCGCAAGTCCGATCCCGATCCGGCGCAATGCCGGACCAGAGGCTTTGTCACCATCTGGCAGGATGGGAAGATCGTTTGGGAAGGAACAGAGGGCGAGGAACCGGCTGAATTGCGCGAAGGGAGTTTGGCCCTGTGAGCACCAGATGCGCCCAAACGGAGCGGGCGCACGGCGCCAGCGCTTTTCTTGACCGCCCGGGAAAGGGGCGCGCCGCCCCCTTTCCCTGCAACGAGAATCAGCCCGACCGTGGCTCGCTTGGGGCTTCGACCGCTGCGCCCGCACCACTCGCGCGGTTTCTCGCTGCCCCCATTCCCCCGGCGTTCTTGAGCGTCCGTGTCGCCGTTGGCTGATGCCACCGGCACCAACTATTGCAGGAAGGATAAAGAGATGGCGATCAAACTGGTCGAAGGCCTGCACCTCACTGCCACCAACAAGCGGCATCTTACCACGATCATCGCTCAAGGGTGGACCAGCGGGGAGAGCGGACAGATCAAGTATAGCGTCACGCCGATCGAAGGCGAACCCAATCGCTATCGCTATTGTATCACCAAGCGCGAAAGGCTGGATAATGCGCGCAGCCATGTTCGCGAGAGCAGGGGCATCCTTGAATATATCTGCCCGAGCGTCATGCGAAGGGAGCGGCGTGATGGCGCGCCGTGCCCTGCGTGAGCCGCGCGGTGTCGCGGCCGCCTTGCCGCCCATTGGCGTCCAGCCCGACATGTTTGGCGGTCCTGCCATCGTTCATGACTGCGGGCCGGTTCACGGGGATCGACCAAGGCGATTAAGGGGAGCTAATGGCCACCATCGGCGGCTGGATAGTTCATACCGTTCCTGGCAAGCTGACGATAGCTACTGATCCGATTGGGGAAGGCGTGACGCTCACACTTTCCTATTTCCGCGCCGATTTGAGTTGACGGGCATCGAACCCCGCAGATCCATGGCCTTTGGACCGGCAGGCCACGCACGGCAGTCAGGTCCGTTTCCTTGTTCTGGCCTGTGCACGACCTGCGGGTATCAAATTCAGGCACCCTCGACACGGCACAGTGCCTTCTCAGAGTGCGGGAACGTGGCTTTTTGGGTGACCGTCACGTTCCTCCTGTTCGGGCGGCGCACCCTGGATTTTCCAAGCGATGTTCAAGTGACGCTGATGCCACTTCACAGGACTGCCGTCCTCTCTTGAGCTATGATGATGCTTTTGAACGATATTCTGTGTCATCCGCCCTTGCTCAACCGCGCAATTCCTGTTTGCGATGGGGTATGGTCGCAGGCCGCCTTCTACGATCAAGAAAATAACCGCCCTTTTGAGGGCTACGGTTTCCGCGGTGCGGACCCTCCGTTTATTTTCTGGATCGCGTCAGCCTTACTCCCGTGACGACCCCATCAGGAATTGGCCTGATCGAGCAAGAGGAATGTCCCATGCAGAACATCGCTGAATTTCGCATCATCGGCCGCGTCAACAAGGTCACGGAGCATGAGAAGGTGGCGAAGATTTCGGTCGCCGCCAATTACAACCGCCAGGAAGATGGTGAGTGGGTCACAGACACCCATTGGAACGAGGTGACGCTCTTCGGCCGCCTGATCGAGCGCGCGACCAAGATCGACAAGGGAGATCTGATCCACGTCACCGGACGGGTTCGGCAGAACTCCTACGACACGGCTGACGGCAAACGCTACACGGTTGAACTGATCGCCGATGGCTTGGCGGTCCTCGCAAAGGCCAGCGAAAATCACGACCGGTAAAGGAAAGGGGCTGCTTTTGCGGCCCCTCCCGGCTTGACCCAGCCGATCTGGGTTGCGCTTTAAGCCTCTGAATCTTTTGTTGGATTCGTTGAGTTATCGCCGCCGCGCGATTATCCTATGCGTCAGCTCGGCTCATCGCCGGCTGATTGCTCCTGCGCGGGCGGCGGCGCGACGAGGTCGCGCCACCGCCCGCCAATCTACAAGGAGGTGGAGGACATGAGCGGTGTAGCGCAAGCAGGCCTTTTCTTTTTCCTGCTGTTCGTCGCGATGTTTCCCAGCGCGGGTAGCAAGAGCAGAGGGCCTCGCATCCGCGATGAGGATGCCGAGACCTGGTGGTACGCCCGCCAATCGTGGTGGAATGACCGTCGATGAAGACGATCGCCGTGAACATCGAAAAGGGCGGCGCGGGGAAGACCACGATCGCCTGTCACCTCGCCTGGCATCTGGCCGATGCAGGGCACCGTGTACTGGTGCTGGACCTTGATCGGCAGTGCAATGCGTCGACCGCACTGCGCGATTTCGAGCAGCTTGGCTCGTGCAAGCCCTTGTTCGAACCGGACTATGCCGCGCCTGAGGGATTGCAGCGCGCCATATACTCCAACCACATGGCTGGAGAATATGATGCTGATTATGGCAAAGCGCTGACTTGTTTCCGCGCAAATTTCCCAGCGTTGAAGGCGGCCTATGATTATTGCGTGATCGACACGCCGCCAGCGTGGAGTTGGATCAACTTCGCAGCGCTGATGGTCTGTGACGATCTGATAGTGCCAGTGGAACTGGGACCCTTCGGACCCGATTCGACCCGGCAACTTTCCAACTCGATCCAGACCGTCAATCAGCGCGGCCGCCAGACGCCGATCCGGGTTGCTGGTTTGGTCGCCAACCGGGTCAAGGCCAATGACCGCAACCAGCAGGCGATGCTGGCTGAGCTCAAGGCCAAGATTGGCCGCAACTTGTTTTCCACGCATCTTCCCGATCGCGCCCACTACAGCCAGGCGGTGCAGGCCGGCGTTCCGGTCTGGCGGTTCGATAAGGATGTCCGATCGTCCCTGCCGCCGATGCAGGCGTTTTTGGACGAAGCATTGCAGAGGATTTGCGCCTGATGGATTTCGGCAACTTCGACATATTCGCCGCCAAGAACGAAGTTGCTGCCCAAGAGCGGGTGCTACTGCTCGACCCGTAGCTGGTCTATGCTGATCCCCATAATGTGCGCCGCGCGATCCGCCAGGAAGAGATCGACGCGCTGGCCGAGACCATTAAGTCCAGAGGGCAGTTACAGCCCATCATCGTCGCACCGGCGGACGATGAGGGGCGCTACATGATCCAGTTTGGGGAACGGCGCTGGCGTGCGTGCTTGCAGCTTGGCCAGCCCGTCCGCGCCATCATCCGCGAGGTTCTGGATGCGGCCCAGATCAGGATCGACCAGTTCATTGAGAACGACCAGCGCGAACAGCTGTCCGTATCGGACATGATCGCGTTCGTTGCCGATCAGGTCGGGTCAGGCATGAGCATCGCAGATCTCGCCCGCGCCACTGGTCGAGACCGGGCGCGGCTCTCCCGCCTGCATAGCCTCGCGTCGGCGCCCGACTATATAATCGCTCGCCTCAATGATATTCCGGTCCGCGGCGCCGTTGCATTAATGAAAGCCGCCGCCAACGATCCCGAAGCTGTGATGGCGTTTCTCGATGCCACGCCTCCGGGTTTGGTCACGGTTGCTGGCTGCGAAAGCCTGTCGCGCCCTGCGCCGATGCCGTCAGTTGATCTTGAAGCTGGCAACGTGGCGCAGGTGCTGCGCCTATCTCAGGAGCGCCGCCCGGTACCCGCAGCACCGGGAGGGCGAACCGAGCCGAAGCGGTCCCGCCCGGGAGCGGAGTGCCCCGATGGGTCACGCGCCATCGTTGTCGGCGGCAAGAGTGGCCGCCTTGTTGAGGCGCTGATTCACTTCGACGGCGAAGGCCAGCCGCGCCTCGTCCGCTTCGATCGCTAAATCTGCGCACCCCTTCTTTTCCGCGTTCTCGAGCGTTCCGGCCATGGTAGAGCACAGTGGCCCGGGCCACAGATTCGCATGGTTTTTTAAGAGGTTGCTTTGATGGCAGGATAGGGGTTAGGGTCGCAGTTGTAACACAGTGGCATCGCGGACAAGGGACGAGGATGACAACTGCAAACGCAGCTCAGGATGGCAAAACGCACCTCACCATTCGGCTGGACCGGGCCACGCTCGACGCTTTCGACGCGCTCGCGGCGGGCAGGGGAGGGCGCAGCGCGCTTCTCCGGTCAGTCCTGGCGCAGGTTCTCCGGCAGGCGGGCGATGCGCCGCTTGTGCAACCGCAAGCGGAGCGCAGCACTAACCGCGTCACCATCAGCCTGACCGATGCCGAGATGGCGGTGTTGGAAACACGGGCGGTCGAGCGCGGAACGGATCGGGCGGGGTGGGTCAAGGCCCTGACCCGCCGCCATCTTGGTCTGAAGGGCAGTGTCGACGCGGGCTTGCGTGAGAGCCTCGGCCTCGTGCGCAAGCAGTTGCAGCGCATTGGCCGCAACCTCAATCAGGCCACGCGTGCCGGCAATGCGGTCGCGCTGGCCGACAATGGGCTGCAAATCGAAGGCGAGCTTCGGCGCATCATCGAGATGCGTCAGGAGGTCAGCGACCAGATCGCGGCCCTGGGTGAAGCCCTGCGGGGAGACCTCAGCTACTGGAAGGTGGCTGACTGATGTCGTTCGGCGAGCGCGAGGACGAACTGTGGGGCGTGCTGAAGCCGACGTTCAAGCCGCGCGTGTTTGGTGATCCCAATCTCAAATATGCTGAGCGCCTGCTGAACCAGAAGGAGTTCGGCAAGGACGTAGGACAGGTGGTGGCGCCCCGTGCAGATGCCCGTTCCGTGCTGGCCCGCGTCGTTCGAAAGGCGCCCGAGGTGCTGGTGAAGGTGACGGGCCGCAAAAAGGGAGCCGACCATCTTGGCGCTCACCTCGCCTATATCGGGCGTAAGGGTGGGATCGCGCTGGAAACTCGCGACGGCGAACTGCTCACGGATAAAGCGGATGTCCAGCAGCTCGCGGAGGAATGGTCCGAACCCTTATATTGGCGCCAGCGCGCGACTGTGTCCGCAGTCTCCATGGTCTTTTCGATGCCGGAGGGTACCGACCCTGAGACGGTGAGGCAGTCGGTGCGCGAAACGGCGCAGCGGATGCTGGGCGACAATCATGATTATCTGATGGCGCTCCACACCGACACGCCGCGCCCGCATGTGCATATGACGGTTGAGGCCGAGGGCATGGACGGCAAACGGTTCGATCCCCGACGGGAGGATTTGTTCAAATTTCGGGAGGCTTTCGCCGAAGCGCTGCGGAGCCGGGGTGTCGAATGCGAAGCGACGCCGCGCTGGACGCGGGGGCAGGGCAGGGCTGGCACGAGCATGGCGCTCGCGCAAATGCGGGAGAAAATCCGGCGTGGTGTGTCGCGGCAGCCGACCGAAGCCGATTTGCGGCAGGCTCGGGAAGCCCTGGCGATCGCGATGGGAAAGGCCCAATCGCCTAGTTTTTTGGCGCAGGCAAAGCAGCGCTGGGCTGATATCAGAGAACGATACGAAGGCGCGGCCGTTCGCCTTGATGGTTCAGAGGACCCGCGTGACAAAGAACTGGCGCGGGAGCTCAGATCGTTCCTGAAAGATCGACCATCGATTGAAACCGTTCCCGATCGCGTGCTTAAGGATGCGATTGAGCGCGTGCGCATTGCGAGAGAGCAGCAACAAGCGGACAAAGAGGAGCGAAAGCCCGCAGAACGAGTACCCCCAGGCCTAGGGCGGTGAGCTTGGGTTATGACCTTTGCAAGCTGCTTTTGCTAGAAGTGATAATTGGCATATGCTATAGGCATAGGCCAAGGAGCTACTATGGGTGTCGAGCGTCACGTTAAGCTTTTCAAGAATGGGCGTAGCCAAGCGGTGCGCATCCCCCGCGAATTTGAGCTTCCTGGTGAGGATGCGATAATGCGCAAAGAAGGTTCGCGCATTATCATTGAACCTGCGCCCGGGACTTCTCTTCTGGGGCTGCTCGCGACGCTTGCGCCGATCGATGAGGATTTTGGCTCAATTCATGATGCCGCTCCTGAACCCATCGATCTTTGAGGCATGTTCCTGCTCGACACGAATATTCTATCGGACCTGATCCGGCATCCGCAGGGCGTGATTGCGGCGCGGATTGCCGTAGTCGGTGAGGTGACGGTGGCGACGAACATCATTGTAGCTAGTGAGTTGCGCTATGGCGCGGAGCGTCGCGGATCCGAGCGGCTGACGCGGCAACTTGAGGCGGTGCTCTCCCTGCTTCCGGTGCTACCTCTTGGCGATGACGTCGACACGCATTACGGGCGGCTTCGTACAGATTTGGAAAAGCGGGGTCAGCCCATCGGCGGCAATGATATGCTGATTGCCGCGCATGCCTTAAGTCTCGGGGCCACCCTCATAACGGACAATGTTCGAGAGTTTGAACGGGTGGCGGATCTAGGCATCGAGAATTGGCTCGGTCCGTACTGAGGTTGCCGCCGAGCATCACAGCAGACAAATTCAAGGTTACTCACGGCAGCAACGATTGGGTCGGGCCTGAGCGAGTCACCGTATAAACCCTGACCGCCTTGGGGACTTTCGCGACTGTCAGCTTCAAAATTGCGAACCGAAATAAGCCGACGTTCAATTGGCCCGAGCCGCGCGAATTGCCTCTCCTTATGCGCCCGCTCTGACTGTCGGCCGAACGCGCGCAAAAACCTCATCATAGAGCGCAACCTCGCCGGGCATCGCCAGTGTGACGGCAAGCCCAAACGTCACTGCGTCGTCGATTACTGCTCCTTGGTCGGGATCGCGCTGAACCGTAAGCGGTACGGTCATATTGGCAGTGACGACCGGAGCGTCGCTCCCTTCCCAGCAACGCGAGAAGATTGTGCCGCGATTGATCTGGTTCTCATCGGGCTGCCAGCCATGAGGACTTATACCGAGATCGGTGATCGAGGGAGGCTTGAGAATCTTGAGTCGACAGGATCGATAGGATTTTCGACCCGGTGATACCGGCGTGAACCAAGCAAGGGTCGCCGAGAGACTGTGTGGCTGACTTTTCCCGCCGATGGCGAGCGGAACGGGAACGGCTATGGTCACCGAACGGTCGCGATGCAGACTGCCAACAGCAAAGAAGGTAGCGCGGTCCGCCGCGCAGGCGACAGCATCCTCGGCATCGACCATGCCATAGCCGATGAACCGCCGGATATTATCCTTTTGACGCGGAGCCTGACCGCGTCCCCACGGTCCGACCGTATCCTTGATGAGCCTAGCTACGTCGCGAGGCCAGCGTGCCGGGTGGACGAGGAGCGCCTTGAGGAGAACGGCACGCTGGAGCGGCGACATGGCGAGGAATTCAGCGCCATATTCGGCTTCGAGAGCGTCGTGGATTTCGTGACATGTCCGCGAGGCGAGAGCGGCGGCGGCGCTGGTCCCGTTCGTGTAACCGTCCTGATTTTCGCGGCCGGCCACGGGTGGTGCGGCGACCTTGAGGCCCGCGCCGCGCGAAGCACGGCCGGGTCGGACCTCGATATGGGTGTGGTTGCGCACGACTTGCATATGCTCCTTCGAGCCCGGCATCAGGATGTCCGGCTTCACCGATCGGGCGAAGCCGGGACCGAGCGAACTGGAGGGATTGGCGGTGTCGTGATCGGGAAACGGGTCGATCAGTGCTCGCGCAAGCGCCCGGTCGGCGGGTGTCACCGCATCGCTGTTGCAGGCGCCCACCGTAATGCCGTTGATGGTTTCAGCCGGCGAGAACATCCGTCGCTCGCCGATCAGACTATGAAGCGCATTTATCATCGATGTAGCGCGATGGGCACCATCGGCGCTTTCGTAGGCAAGCCCGTTCGCATAGGCGGGTACGCCGAAGTCGGCGATCGCGTTGCCGGCGCTGACTATGAAGAGAAGGCCGAATCGGTTCGAGAGGCGATCGAGCAGCCGCGCCCATGGTGAAAGCTGGCCATGGAAAGGCCGGTTCCTGTTCCCTAGCGAGAGGTTGACGATCACGACGCCCGGTCGCTGCTCCCGCAACCGGACGATGGCGAGGTAGATGAGATCCACGACGAGCCTGTCGCGCGGGAAATCGTCATGATCACCCATGACGGGCATGACATGTATCCGGCGGGGCAAGGCCTGGCCCGTGCCGTTGCGATCGCCGTGGACGATGAGCGATGCCATGGCCGTGCCGTGAAAGCGATTGGCCACGAGTGCCGAGGGTTCGAGATCGAAGGGGTCGTCGAGATCGACGTGCCGGCTGAGCATGCGGTGCGCCGCGACCGGCACGCCGTCCAGCAGAGCGAGAATTGGCTCGCCCAATTCGGGCTGTGGGAGCGCGACAGCTTCTTCCTCGGCTACATCGCCTAGTTCGATTGAGGTCGAGGCGCTTTGTGGCCGGATGTGCTGGATCGGCTCGAGCCCGGCCACGCCTTCGGCGCGTCGCTCCACGATTTCGCGGACGGCCCAAACGGGAATGTCGGCTAGCAGCGCGTGATAGCCAATATCCGCTATGCGGGCCTGCGAGACGATACGGCCGTCGCGCGCGGTGATCGCGGCCCGGACATTGGCCTCCTGTTCGTTTGCGATCCGATCCTGAACGCGATAGACCAGCTCGACCTCAATGCGCACTAGTTCATCATCGTCCAGTCCGTCGATGAGGGAGGCAAGAAAGGTCGCGTCGCTTGCGTGGACGCGATCCAGCGGTCCCCATGGCCGCAGATCCTTGAGCAGTTCGAAGACATTCGCCCATGGAGTTTCGCCGCGTATCAGCCGACCGGTCTGCCACCGCTGCCATAGGGTAAGGAGGTTTCGCAACGCCCCCATGTCAGGGACGAGCAAATAGGCGAAGGGCTGCTTGTCCTCTTCATCGCCTTCGAGTTCCTCTTCATCGACTAGTTCGAGGCCCGCGACATTCTGGACGGCGTTTGCAAAGGCGGAGATCGAGCCGCGCACTTCGAAGACAAGGAGGCGCTCAGGCGCCAGACCGGCAGCGTCTGCCCGCAGTTCGAGCGCATCGGCGCCGCGTGCGAGAATATCGGCAAGTCTGCTGAACTTGGGACCAAATGCTGCCGTTTGGCGATCGCGCGGAAACGCGTCGGGCCTCGGGGTCATCATGGCGCGCCCAATGGCGCGCGGTTGATCAGCTGGGACGGGCAGCCTCAGAAGAGGCTTGGTCGGATCGCTCGGCACTGATCGCCTCCGGAGTTACCCGCGAGGCCCAAAGCTCGAGTTCGGCGCGTAAGGCATCATCAACGGAAAGCTCCCCCAACCCCAAAATCTGGCGCCTTCTGACATTCTGGCAGAAGTCCAAAGCCTCGGCATAGCTTACCGTGCCAAGCTTCGTTGTGATACGCGCCGGCGTCATCTTGGGAGCATCGGGCCAATCAGACAAGATGCGATCGAGAAATACGGTCACTTCCTTGCGTTGAGGAGTGGGCATGCTCAGGCGCATCTGGAACCGACGCCAGACGGCGCGATCGAGAAGTTCACCGTGATTGGTCGCGGCAACGACGATGACGTAGCTTGGCAACTGATCGAGTTGCATGAGCAGGAAGGAGACGACGCGTTTGATTTCGCCGGTTTCGTGCGTGTCGCCACGCTCCTTTCCGATCGCATCGAACTCGTCGAAGAATAGGACGCTGGGCGTCGTACGGACATAGTCGAACAGCCTGCGCAGGCGCGCGTTCGTCTCGCCCAGATAGCTGCCAATCAGCGCGTCATAGCGCACAACATAGAAGGGCAGGCCTAAGCTCTCGGCGATGGCTTCGGCGAAAGAGGTTTTCCCGTTGCCCGGAGGCCCGGACAGGAGCACCCGGTGCCGCGGCTCGTAGCCGCTCGCGCGCAGAACATCGGCGCGCCGATGCTCCTCGATAAGCTGGCGCCCGCTCTCCTTGACCGGCAGAGACAGGATCAGATCGTCGATCTGGAGGCGAGCCGTGACTTCGAGTATCGCCTCACGCCCATTCGACGGATTAAGATGTGGGGAACTGGCCGTCAGCGCCGGAGGGGTGACAGGAACTGCGGAGAGTGCGCGTTGGAGACGATCGGCGACGATATAATGCTTCTTGGCGCGCTCGTCGGCGACCAGCGCTTCGGTCGTTGAGCGCAAGGCTTCCCGATCGCCTGCAGCGCCGGCGCGCACCAGAGAGATGAGAAGGTCGCTACGCGCCATGTCAGCCTTGAATATCCCCCGTTTCCACGCTCATGCCCGCTTCTCCATGCTAACAATCAATGCTGCCGCTGTATAATATCTTCCATTCTGGGCGCGCCTAACGGAATCAAAAACGAGCCGAGTCGAATCAGCGCGCTTTATGCGATAGTTTGGCGCTGCGGAATCCTAAATCGCAACAGAAATCGGGTGCTACACGACGACAAGGGCTCGGCCTAATCTGAAGCGTTTTTCTGCGGCCATCACGGCCACCGGAGATGTGTCATGGGATTATCAGAGTTTGTTCCCACCGCTCGCCAGCGGGTGTCCCTGTAACGCCGGACGCAAGATTGGTGCAAAGCGCGCATTAGCCTGTTAAATCAATGCCAACGACCGCTAGCTTCACCTGATGGTTCAATTGTGCCTCAAGGTCGGCAGCAAAGCTTTGCAGCCGCCTCAGCAGGGTCGAGAAATCAATCACGGATTCGGTATCCGGGCATCGCCAAGTGCGGCGTTTTCTCATGGTCACAAGTAGGCAGCCCGCCCGGCAATCATCATGTTGCATATACTGGCCGACCAGCTGGTCTTCCAGAGACCGCTCGAGATCGACGACCGAATACCCATTGTTGGCGAGTTTCAATTCGATGACGGCCTGCGCATTCGAGCGCACCGAGAGGAGACGGATGTCCGTTTCCTTGTCATTGACCACCAGCGCCTCGCGATCGACACGATAAGCTCCATTCGCGCGCTCCTGGAGGCGCTTGGCGAACCAGACCTGCATATCCTTTTCTTTGTCGATACCGACTAGGATCGATCGCTCGGAAAACTCGTGTGCAGCGATATCGTGCTTAAGATCTGCAAGCCGATCCGTCATCAGCCGGAACATGCCGTTGCGATCCGCCTGCGGGGCTTCGCCATAAAGCTCGATCTGCGAAAGATCGCGATCGGCCAGTGGAGGCCCCTCAGCTTCGCTGGCCGCTTTCTCGCGCGCAATCTGGTCGAGCCTGTCTTTGAAATGGGTGAACAACGGGTCATTGCGCATGGCCTGCTTGATGGCCCAAGCTTCAGCGCCAGTGCGGGCAAGCAGAGCACTCAGCACTGCTCCGCGGCCATCCTGCGCCTCGTCGCGGGCAGTCGGACTGAAGACTCCGCCACCCGCCCGGTCGATGTCATCGGAGAGGCGGATTTCGGCATAAGCCAACTTGACCAGTGAAAGAAGCATGGCAGGAGTGAAGTCTTGGCCCGAAAGATCGGAGCAAAAGCGCGCGCTGCGGCGATGACCAAAGGTGGCGAACAGATTTTCGCACAGGGGGTACCGGGTTGGCGGATCGAGCGTTCCAATCTGTTGTTCCAGTAACGCAATAGCCTGTCGCGGCGCGGTGTTCAGCAAGAGCATCACCCAGAGCAGCGCGAAGGGCTCCCCAAGGCCACCTGAAAGCCGGTTATGCGCCAGCGCGATCAGCTGTGACCGATCGAATGAACTGCGAAGCAGATAATCAATCGCCCTTTCAAGGTGATCGTGCATTCGAGCCTGCTGTTGCTCACCGTCGAACGCAGCATCGGTCGTCCGCAACCAAGCCCATACACGCGGCGCGAAGAACTCGAGGACAGGCTGGTCAGCCCGCGAGAAATCCGCGAGCAGTCCCGGGAATTCGAAACTGACGGCGTCATCCAACTGGGCTGAAAGCTCCTTGCCAAGTGTAGCATCGACAGCTTCAGGGTGGTGCGCCACGAGACCCGCGATCCAGGGCGGGACGCCGTTGAGTTCAACAGGTACAAGGCGGGATGCTGTCGCGGCATCCTTGCGTGAGAGATCTCGTGCCCAGTCTGGTTGCTCCGCCTCTGCATAAACCCCCGCAAGCGCGTGGATCCAGCTGGACCATACGGTATTGCGCTCGTCGGTTGGACGCTCACTGCGCAGCGGAACCTCGATGGTGCGCCAGTAAGCACAGAACGCTGCGCGCACCCGTTCGGTGATCGCATCGTCGAAATGGGCCGAGATCGCTGCGCCGTTCCAATGGGCGCGCCAGCCCAGGTCTTCGGGGTCACGTTCAAGAACTTGCGCAAAATCCCAAACGATTCTGGAATTGCTCGTCTTCGCGAAATAGGCGTCTGGATCGCGCAAGATATCCTGCCGCCAGTCGAGCCACGTCTGGACAGCCGCCGCTTCCTTGGCCTTGCGTACCGCTGCCTGCTTCTTCCACTTCGCTTCCTGCGCCGCGTAGGACCTATCCGGCTTTGCAGGAACGAGCCATTGCTCCAGTTTTTCGAACCACGAAGGCTGATCTTTGGCAATGTCGCGGAGCGCTGCGACCCGGTCCTGAACCGGCTGGCCATCGACACGAAGCAGATAGAGGGCGTCGCGGAAAGCCGCAGCGCGGATACGCTGATCAAGTCCGGTGTCAGCCGCCACCTCCAACAACCAGTCGAAATCGTCGTAGTCAATCGCACCCACGGTCGAGCCATAGGCGATGTTCATTCCGAACTCGTCGTCATTGCGCGCCGGCACATGAGCAGCGCAAAAGTGCCCCTCCGCTGAGTAGATGAATTTTCGCCAGCTTCTAGGACCAAGGCGGAGCCGCTCGATCAATTCTTCTGCAGGCTTTTCATCGCCAAATTCATTGTCCTTCAGCCGGGTGGCGATCACGGCGGCCTCGACCAGCCCCTCGGGAGGTGGACGGGTGTCGTCGAATTGACGCAGGCAAAATGCTGCTAGCGCCGACGTGAGGTGCCGATATCTGCTCGCGTAATGCGGCCAGTGTTCGACGCGCTTGATGCTGTCTTCGATCAGCCGCGCCATCAAGTCGCGCAGCAAGGTGACCTCACCGTCAGGGAGCGTCCAATGCGGTATCAGCCTTGGCAGTGTCCATTCGATCCCGCCGACACTGCGTTTGTCGACATCGATCTGTCCGAGAAGCCGGACGAAGTCTTCTGCCAAAAGATGCTTGGGAAAAAGCGGGTCAATCACCCCTTCCTTCACGCGCGATGGCCAGTGCGGCTCGCTCAGTAATGACGCGATCAGGCTCGACAGCTCGCCCGGTGCCGTCATCTCTGCAAGAACCGTGACAGCCGTTACACGGTCAGTCGGCGACGCTTCGGGATCATTCGCCACTTCTGTTGCGATATCGCAGCAGTCTTCCATGCGCGCCGCCTGAATGAGGTCGATCAGTAGTTCGCCGACTTCTGGGCTGGTGCTTCGTTCCTGCCAAAGCCTGCGGACGGTAGGCGACAGATCGGGCGACGCGAAACGCAATACCTGAGGATAGGGAATGCGCACCCCGCGCCAGCCATCGCTTCCATAACGTTCGACATAGGCCGCAAGGATACGGGAGCGCGCACTGATCGGAAAACTCTCCGGGTCGCCGTCATCCATCAACGCTTCAGGCTCTCGGCGCACCATCTCGTCGCGTACAGCGTCGTCTGTGATCGCCAGCCAAGCCGCGACTGGGCGCATCGAAGGGAATACCAGATCCTGACCATAGCATTCGCCGAACAGGAGCCGAAACAATGCTGCCCTTGGCATTTGGCCATCCGCGCTGAGGCGCCGCAACCGCTGGGCCGCGAGGAATTCGGAAGCTGACCGGTGGTGAAACCGGACACGGCCATAGCTGGCAAACCCGAACAACGGGCGCTGCAGCAGTTCAGCACGGTCGCTTTCAGACCAGTCATGAAGAATGATCGACGGGTCGATCGCCGCTTCTGCCTCGTGTGCATCAAGCGACAGGTCTGAAAAACGAATGGTTCTCTTGCGAGTCAGCACCTGCGCGAGTGCCAGGCGCTCAGCACCATCAAGGGCTCGTGCATCGGACAGGCGGATATGGCGCTTGCGCTCTCCTGTTTCCTTAAGTTTGCGGCGAATGTCTTCGGCGATCTGTTCAGAGCGAGTACCAAGGCGCGCATACTCGTTCCAATAGGCACAGATTTCGATTAGCTCTTGAGGACGCCGAGCAAACTCCCAGGAACGTTTGCGGTCGATCTCCGCTAGCAGTTCGGCGATGTTTTTAACCCGCTTGCCTTCAGCAAGCTGTTTGATTTGCTCCCCGTTCAACGGTGTTAACCCGACGATGCGGACGCCGCTTTGCAGATCGTGGTCGCCCGGTGTCTTCTTCGCTTCCGACTGCTGCTTCCGTACCTCGCCGCTGATAAGACGCCGGAACTCTGCATCAGGATCTTCGGCAATATCCGGCGGCGGTGCAGGCTCGACGAAAGGCAGTTCACCGGCAAACGCTTCGAGATCGAGCGCAATCGGCCGACTGGTGACGGCAATCTTTGCGCGGTGAAGCTGACCATCTATCGCGAACGCGAGTTTGCGCAGCGCGAGCCGAAAATCGCCATGAGACAACAAAAGCTCGTCGGCAGAATCCAAAAAGAAATGCGCTTCGGAATGACCGTCGGCTAACCATTGCCGATAACGCACCGTCTGCTCGCGGTCGAACAGAAGCGAAAGCTCGGTCGTCGCAACAGCTTCGAGGGTGAGAAAGAACGCTGCCTTTCCATCGGCGAACAACCGCCTTGCCGTCTCCCGGCATTCGTGGGTCTTGCCGGCGCCTGCGGCGGAGATCAGCAAGACCCTAGCTGATGTCAGCAAATCATCCCATGTGAGACGCCCGCCAAGCCCCATAGCCTCCAGCGCATCAAGCTTTTCGGGGTCGCTGATTTCCTCTCGGCCGAGAACACGGAACGATCGCTGAACAGTGGAACTGTGAGACTGTTTTTGAGCGCCTGCCATTCGTTTCTAAATGCGCATCTTATTCTGCTGGCGCAAGTTCAGTTCATGCCGAGGCCTGCCGCCATGCGTCGCCTATCGGCCAATGCTGGGCGCCCGGCATGGCAAAGCGGCCGGTCCGCAGCTGAGAGCACGAAATTATGCGCTGAATGTCTTAGAAGGGTCGGTTCTGCTGGGATCGAACGCCGGATTCTGGGACAATTCTGCCGTTCACCTAAGGAACAGCTAGTGACGGGTTTTGCCGAACGCGTCATTCGCAACTATGTGACCTATCGAGAAATGCGCAGGCTCGGGATTTGCTGCACCGAGTGAGCATTTGGCGCGGAGGATGATCAGATCGACGGTGCGCTTAGCGCAGCGGTTGCCATCATAATGATGTCAGCAAGTCGATCTTCAAGAGAATGCGCTTCGTCGCCCGTCGCCACACGTCCTTCATACCGAACGATCATGCCTAGGCACATGAGATTGCAAAGCTCGATCCTGTCTCTGATCAAGGTCTGAGGGACATGGCTGAGGCACGCGGCAATAAGCCTTACGGTTCTGCGAACCGCCCAGGTATGGGCGCTTTCCTGGTCACCCGCATGTGGCACTCCTCGGGTGCGATAGCGGGTAACGTACTGGATGATCACCTTTGCATAGGGGTGATCTCCCGCAGCATCGACCAACCGGAGTTGAGGGAGGAACAGGACCCGTAGAAGGTCTGGGAGGCTTTCGAGCTTATTCTGTTCCTCAAGGAGTTTGAGCATTGACTCGCGCTCCGGCTGCATCTGCGCGACGCGAAAATCAAAAATGGCCTGCAACAGGCCGTCTTTCGACCCAAAATGATATTTGACGGCATTGTTATTCCGCTGTCCGGCCTTCGTCGCAATTTCGCGTAGCGAGGTTGCTTCAATCCCCTTCTCTGCGAACAGCCGCTCTCCCGCAACGATGAGCCTGAGTTTAGCTGGTTCCATCAATTCTAGCCCACAATCTCATTTTCTCTGTGCGGCGCAACGGCCGCCCGGCCAAGCCACGTTCCCGCCGCATGCACTCGCCGTAACAAACATAGAGCCACCCGGCTTGAAGAAAAACTTTATTGTCTACCAACTCGATTGATTTTACCTCACGTGCGTTAATCGGTGAGCCTACTTGGGCAGCCTGAACTCATCCAGTCAGGGGGCTACACGTGCATATCATCCGACCTCATCTCTACACCGCCGTCAGCATTGCAGGAATTTGTGCTGGCTTAGTTGCCGCACCAGCTACCGCCGCCGAAGACCAGGATGCTGGCGGAGATATCGTGGTCACCGCTCGCCATCGCCAGGAAAGCGCTCAGAAGGTGCCGATCGCACTGAGCGTCGTGGGAGCTGATACGCTTGCCAAGAGGGGCGACTATACGATCGCCCAGATCCAGCAGATCGTACCCAGCCTGCGTCTCGTCGCCACTAATCCACGCAATGCCAGCATCAACATCCGCGGTCTTGGAGCCAATAGCTCCATCGCCAACGATGGGCTGGAGAACGGCGTCGGTGTCTACCTCGATGGTGTCTATTACGCGCGACCGGGCCAAAGCCAGTTTGACCTGATTGACCTGGACCGGGTCGAGGTCCTGCGCGGGCCGCAGGGCACATTGTTTGGCAAGAACACCACAGCCGGCGCCATCAACATCACTACGCGCGCGCCCAGCTTCACGCCGGAAGTCGAAGCGCAAGGCGAAATCGGCAACTACCGCTATTCACAAATTCGCGCGGCGGTCTCGGGACCGATTGTCGATGGCCTTGTCGCCGGACGGCTCAGCATATCCAACACCAGCCGGGGCGGCTTTCTGACTAACGTTACCACGGGTCGCAAGCAGCAGGACTATGATAATTTTTCTGTGCGTGGCCAGTTGCTCTTCACGCCGACTCCCGATCTCAATATCCGGCTGATCGGCGATTACAGCAACCTCCGTCAGGAGTGCTGCATGCAAGTGCTGGACGGCGTGGTCACAAACCGCGCTGATGGCACTACTATCGCCAATAATTTTATGATCCGCGCCGCGCGCAGCGGCTATACCGTTCGTCCTTTCGACGCATTCAGCCGAACCACAGATGCCAATTCGCCGATTCAGGCTAATATGGTGACTGGCGGCCTCTCCGCACAAGTCGACTGGCAAGTAGCAAGCGACATCAGCCTGACCTCTATAACCGCCTGGCGCAAATGGGACTGGCACCCAAAGAACGACCCGGACTATATCGCCCTGCCTATCTGGACGGTGGGCCAGGTTGACAATTACCAGAGTCAGTTTTCGCAGGAACTGCGCCTTTCTTCGACTGGACAGAAGACGATCGACTGGCAGGTCGGCCTCTACTATTTCCATCAAAAAATTGTCGGCGAGGGCCTGTTTTCCTACGGATCGTCAGCTGCAGCGTGGAATCGCCCTGCCACTTCCCCCTATTCGGCCGCCCTTTGGACGACAGCTCTTGATGGCTTTACAGCAGTTTCGCGCGATGATCCCAGGACGGACAGCTATGCTGCGTTTGGACAGGCGACCTGGCATATCAGCGACGCCCTGAGTCTTACCGGCGGGTTGCGGTACACCCATGAGAAGAAAGTTGGATCCTTCACCCAAAGCCAGGTCGGCGGCCAGAGTATTGACGGCCTTTCTACGGCCGATCAGGCGGCTGTTCTTTCAATTCGAAACCAATTTTATCCGACAGCTGACTATATCGCGCGCGACAAGGATAACAGCCTGTCGGGCCTCGCGACGCTCAGCTGGCAGATCGATCCCGATGTCCTCGCCTATGCCAGCTATTCGCGCGGTAACAAGTCGGGCGGCCTGAATTTGACCAATTTGCCTTCGGGCGTCACGGCGGTCGTACAGCCCGAGCGGGTCGACAATTATGAAGTCGGTCTCAAATCGCAATTGTTCGACCGTGCGCTGACCGTGAATCTGGCGGGCTTCTGGACGCAAGTCAGAAATTACCAGACCTCTATCATTGAACAGACCTCCGCGACGGTCTCGCGCACGTACATCGCTAACATTCCCAGCGTCCGTTCGCGCGGTTTCGAGGCAGACGCGCAATGGCGTGTCAGCCCGCTTGCCTCCTTCTCCGGCTCGGTGGCCTACACTGATGCGACCTATCGCAGCTTCGCCAACGCACCGGCACCTCTGGAAACGGCGAATCTCAATCTCGGCATAGCGGAGCTGTCCGGACAGACGCTGCCAGGCGTTGCGAAATGGGCGTTCAATGTGGGAACGGATGCGCGTCAACCGCTGGGTGGCGGCGATGTCGCCCTCTACGCTCACGCCGATTACAGCTATCGGTCGAAGGCGACCAGCGTCACGCTGGTCAACAACAGTATCTATGGTCAGATCCCGGCCTATGGCCTCGTCAATGGGCGCATAGGCATCAGCCGGGAAGATGGCCGCTGGGACCTCTCCTTCTTTGTCCGCAACCTCTTCGACAAAGACTATTTTCTTTCCCGCACGCCGCAAGCGACGGGTCTCATCACCGCGGTCATCGGAGAGCCGCGCACGCTCGGCCTCACTTTGCGGACCAAATGGTAAGGAGCGGAGGAATGATCCGCATCAACGCGTATAGCAAAATCAGGCGTCAGTGGGTGGCGGCGGGCAGTTTGCTGCCCATACTGCTCGCTTCGACAGCGGCTGTTGCTCAATCGGCCTCCACCCCAGCAGTCCCACAACCGTTTTACGGTCGCACGGTAGCGGAATCTTCGCCTCCCACCTGGCCCCGGATGACAAAGGCACGTGAGGGTGCGCCCAACGTCATCGTGTTCATGACCGATGATGTGGGCTTTGCTTCATCTTCGACCTTCGGCGGGCTGGTGCCTACGCGCACATTCGATGCTCTCGCCGCAGCGGGCCTGCGCTATAACCGCTTCCACACAACGGCTGTTTGTTCCGCTACGCGTGCGGCGCTTCTAACCGGGCGCGAACATCATAATGCCGGTGTCGGTTTCGTCACCAATCTGCCGACCGGCTATGATGGCTATAACGGATTTATCCAGCATTCGACGGCGACGATCGCGCGATTGCTGCATGATGGCGGCTACAGCACAGCCATGTTTGGCAAGGCGCACATCACCCCGGAATCAGAACTCAGCCGGGCAGGTCCGTTTGACCGCTGGCCGACCGGGCTGGGCTTTGATTATTTCTACGGTTTCCACGGCGGTGATGCGAGCATGTTCTCGCCCGCGCTGGTGGAAGATACCAGCTTCCTCGAACCGCCTCACGATGACCCGGCATACCATTTCGACAAGGACATGGCCGATCATGCCATCAAGTGGGTGACCGATCAGAAAGCAGCGGCGCCTGACCGGCCTTTCTTTCTCTATTACGCGCCCGGGTCGGCGCATTCGCCTAATCATGCGCCCCGCCAATGGCTGGATCGGTTCCGCGGCAAATATGATGCTGGTTGGGATGCGATGCGCGAGGACATCTTCGCACGCCAGAAGAAGCTGGGTGTTGTGCCCCCCGACGCCGTCCTGCCGCCGCGGCCGGACAATATTCCGGCCTGGGACAGTCTAAGCGCCGATCAGAGGCGCGTCGCCGCACGGACGATGGAGGCTTATGCTGCTTCGCTCGCCTATTGCGACGATCAGTTTGGACGCCTGGTCGAGCATCTCAAGGCAAGCGGCCAATATGACAATACGGTCATCCTGTACATTCAAGGTGATAATGGCGCGAGCATCGCTGGTCGCCCCACAGGCCTGTTATCGGAATTTTCGACAACGAACAATTTTCCGGAGGACCTCGCCTATCAGCTCGCTCATATTGACGAGATCGGTACGGAGAAGCAGTTCAACGTCGTCGCTTCGGGCTGGGGCTGGGCGATGAACACGCCCTTTCCCTGGGCAAAAATGTACGCGTCGCATCTGGGCGGAACGCGCAATGGAGTGGTCGTTTCCTGGCCGGCCGGCATCAAGGCCAGGGGCGAGATTCGTTCGCAGTTCACCGATGTAAGCGATGTGCTGCCGACCATCCTCGATGTCGCGGGCGTCGCCGCGCCTTCGACAGTTGGCGGGGTGGCGCAGAAGCCGATCGACGGGATCAGTTTCGCTTACAGCTTTGATGCCGCACGGGCGCCCTCGCAGCGTCGGACCCAGATTTTCGAAGTGCTCCAGAATATGGCAATTTATCGCGATGGATGGATTGCGGCCACGGTGCCGGATACCAGGCCATGGACACCTGCTTCGGGAACGAAGCCAGACATCGATAAGCGCCAGTGGCAGCTTTTCAACATCGATCATGATTTCAGCGAGGCCAACGATCTGGCGTCGCGCTATCCGGCCAAGCTGAAGGAGATGCAGGAGACTTTCTGGGCCGAGGCGGCCCGCAAGAACGTGCTGCCGATCCATGGGCCGGAGGAAGGCGCTGAGGGGCGCCCCAGCCTGGTGGCGGGCAAGACCAGCTTCACCTATTTTCCTGGCACGACCCGCATCCCCGAAAACAATGCGCCGAAGATTTTGGGGCGCTCCTTCCTGATTGAAGCGAATGTCGAGGCGGCGCAGGGTAGCAACGGCGTCCTGGTGACACAGGGCGGGCGCTATGGCGGCTATGCGCTTTACGTGCGCGACGGCTATCCGGTCTTCCATTATAACGCCGTTGGGCCGGCACAGTATCAGGTCAGGTCCGACCGGCCTCTCGGATCCGGCGCGCATCGGATCGGTCTCTCCTTCACGATCGACCGGGGCACAGAGCCAGGCCGAGGCGGCACTGCCTTTCTCACCATAGACGGCAAGGCGGCCGGACAGGTTCGCGTCGAGCGAACCTTTAAGAGTTGGCTTTCCCATACCGAGGGCCTGGATGTAGGAGAGGACACCATCACTCCAGTGAACGATGACTATAGCATTCCAAAAAGTCGCTTCACCGGCACATTGAAGACCGTCACCTTCAGAGTGCAGGGCGATTGACCATGCTGACCCGCAAGAAGGCCATCCACGCCCTGCTACGCGCCACGTCAGGCCTGATCTTTGGCGCAGGCCTGATCTCGCCGGCGGGTGCTCAGCCCGATAGCGCGCTTCCTATGAAGGCCTATGGCCGAACACTTGCGGAATCATCGCCGCCGGTGTGGCCAAAGCCGGTCAAGGCACCGGAAGGCGCGCCGAATATCCTGGTGATCATGACCGACGATGTGGGATTCGGGGCCGCAAGCACCTTCGGCGGGGCTATTCCGACGCCGACTTTCGATGCCCTCGCCAATCAGGGGCTGCGCTATACCCAGTTCAACACGACCGCCATATGCTCGTCTACACGAGCGTCATTGCTCACCGGGCGTAATCCGCAGGAAGTGGGCATAGGCTATACGACCAACTGGCCGACCGGGTATGACGGTTACAACAGTGTGATACCCAAATCTGCCGGAACCATTGCGCAGATTTTGAAAGAGGCGGGCTATGGCACGGCCATGTTCGGGAAGGGCCATATCACGCCTGAGTGGGAACAGAGCGAAGCGGGACCGTTCGACCGGTGGCCCACGGGCCTTGGGTTTGAATATTTCTACGGATTTCTCGGCGCCGATACGAGCATGTTCGCGCCGACCCTGATCGAAAACACCCGCTACATCGATCACCCTGCCGGTAAGGCAGACTACCATCTCGACGCCGATCTCGCCGATCATGCGATCGACTGGATCGCGAAGCAAAAGGCGCAGGCGCCCCAAAAGCCGTTTTTTGCCTATTTCGCGCCGGGCACCGCCCATGCCCCCAATCATGCGCCGCAGTCCTGGCTTGCCAAATTCCGCGGTCGGTTCGACGGTGGATGGGATCGTCTTAGGGCGGATATCGTCGCCCGGCAAAAGGCGCGTGGGGTCATTCCCAAGGATACGGATGACGCGCCGCGCCCCGCAGGACTGCCACGCTGGGATGACCTTAATGCCAGTCAGCAGCACGTCTTTGCCCGTTACATGGAGGCTTATGCCGCATCATTGGCCTATGCCGATCACGAGATCGGCCGGGTCATCGAACATCTCAAGCGCAGCGGCCAATTCGACAACACGCTGATTGTCTACATACAGGGCGACAATGGCGCGTCCGCCGAGGGCAGCTTCAACGGCAAGCTCTTCGAGCAATCGGGCCTCAATCGGGTGCAGGAGGTGCAGTCCGATGTCGAACAACGTATCGAAGACATTGGAACAGAGCGTTCCTATTCACTGATTCCGGGTGGGTGGGGCTGGGCCATGAACGCGCCCTTCCAGTGGGCCAAGCGATATGGTTCCCATTTCGGCGGTACACGCACTGGAATGGTGATCAGCTGGCCCAAAGATATTGTGGCCAAGGGCGAGACACGAACGCAGTTTCATCATGTCAGCGACATGATGCCGACTCTGCTGGACGCTGCCGGTGTTCAGGCACCCGCTACGCTGGATGGAGTGCCTCAGCAGCCGATCGCGGGCATCAGCATGCGCTACAGTTTCGACCACGCAACAGAAACCTCCCACCGCACCGTCCAGGTCTTCGGCATGGCCCAGAATGTTGCCATCTATCAAAATGGATGGGTCGCGGCATCGCGGCAGACAGCTACCCCCTGGGATAAGGTGCCAGCGGCCCCCGTGAATCCCGACGAACGGGTCTGGGAACTCTATAACGTAACCCGCGATTTCAGCGAAGCGCACGACCTTGCAGCGACAAATCCTGAAAAGCTTGCCGAATTGAAGGGCCTTTTTTGGGCCGAGGCGGCCCGGCGCAACATTCTCCCCTTGCATCAAAGCGAAGGCGGCCAGACCGGCATGCCATCCCTTCGGGGCGAAAGGCGCGAGTTCGTCTACGATAGACCCATGGCCCACCTGGCCGGGACGGCAGCCCCGGATGTTATCAAAAAATCTTTCTCTATCCGCGCCAGCGTGGAGGTAGGACAGGATGCAAATGGGGTCATCGTCGCGCATGGCGGCCGTTATGCCGGCTACAGCTTTTTCCTGAAGGATGGTGTGCCCATCTTCACCTATAATGATACCCCGCTTCACCTGAGCCGGGTGCGTGCAGGGCGGCCGATTTCGAGTGGCAAGCACGAGATTGCCGCTTTCGTTCATCACGAAGCCGCAAGCGAGGGTGGGGCTCGGGTCGTGCTGACGGTCGATGGGAAGACCGTGGCGCAGGGCCATGTCGAACGCACAATGCCTACACTGATCTCGCATACGGAAGGGTTCGATGTTGGCTCTGACAGCGTGACCAGCGTGGACGATCTCTATAAACCCGAAGACAGCCGTTTTACCGGACGCCTCGATAGGGTCGTGGTGTCAGTCGAGCCATGAGCAAAGCTTCACGTAATGGCATGGCGCACATCGCCGGCGGTGTGTTCACGATGGGATCGGATCGCTTCTATCCCGAAGAAGCGCCAGCTCGGAAGGTTCGCGTCGATCCCTTCTGGATCGACGAAACGCCTGTTACGAATGCGCAATTCGCTCAATTCGTGGAAGCAACCGGCCATGTGACCTTTGCGGAATTGCCGCCAGACCCTTGTATCTATGTCGGGCTCGACCCCGCGCTGGCACAGCCTGGATCGCTGGTCTTCAAGCCGCCTGCAACGCCTGTGCCCCTGACATCGCTGCAGTGGTGGGCTTTCGAAATCGGTGCCGACTGGCGTCATCCCTACGGCACGGACAGCGATCTCGATGGACTTGACGATCATCCTGTCGTCCATGTCACCTGGGCCGATGCCAGAGCTTACGCGAAATGGGTTGGCAAGAGACTACCGACCGAGGCGCAATGGGAATGCGCGGCGCGCGGTGGATTAGATGGCGCGGACTATGCCTGGGGTGACGAACTCGCGCCTTCCGGACAGTTGCTGGCCAATTATTGGCAGGGACCTTTCCCGCATGCCAATAGTTTGGCTGATGGTTGGGACCGCACCTCGCCCGTGCGGACTTACCCCGCCAATAGCTATGGCCTTTTTGATATGATCGGAAATGTGTGGGAATGGACAATGGATTGGTATTCCCACCCAGATTCGCAGTCGCAAAACTCATGCTGTTTTCCTGCGAATCCTCGCGGCGGCCTCAAACAGCATAGTGTCGACCCATACGATCCGCTCGCTATCCCACGCAAAGTTTTGAAAGGCGGTTCGCATCTGTGCGCTGAGGAATATTGCCAACGCTATCGGCCAGCGGCAAGACATCCTCAGCCGGTCGATACTTCAACTAGCCATGTCGGTTTCCGGTGTGTTGGATAACGCGGATTTTAGCGGCATTCGCCGATGGATGCTCTGAATTAAGATGCATGCTTTCGTCATACGCTAATGATAGCGAGACCATCTGTCCATTCGGGGAACGGCCGCTTCTCGCCAGAGGCCGCCATATCCAAATGAGGTCACGGGAACCCGGCTCACGTCATGATGGCACAAGCAACAGGCATTTTCGGACATGTGACGCTCCGAGAATCCTTGTTGGCACGCGTATGGCCGCTACCAACTGAATTCCGGCGGACAATCAGCCTGAGCTGTTTCGTTCTACATCCCGCATGTCAAACGAAACGGGCCAGCATTTCAGTGAGCAGGGGGCCGAGATGCCGCAGTTCGTTCCTGTGGGCGCTCGAGAGTTTCGACAGAATCTCCAAGGCTTGGGGCGTCAGCCGCAATTGGGCGCGCCGCCGGTCATCATCGTTCGAATGCCGGGTTACGAACCCCTGCTTCTCTAACCGATCGACCAAGCCCGTTGCGCTATGCGGCTTCAACAGCAAGCGTCGGGCAACGAAACCAACTGTAGCGTCATCAATGGGGGCAGCGCGTAGTGCCAAGAGGGCCTGATGCTGTTGGGGCGTCAGGCCCTCTTGCGTTGCCCGTTCGTCGCTGAAAGCCTGAAATTGCCGCAGGGCAAACCGCAAATCCGCCAGCGCGGCATAATCGGCATCATTCAACTCTGCTTCTTTCGCTTCCATAGCACCTTCTTATTGAAATATATCGTACCGCGATATAGCTGCGGCGAGCTACTTCTACAAAGAGGGTTTTTATATGATTCGGGAAGCCTCCTCTTCTGCCGAGGCTATCAGGCTGGGCGACCATAGCGCAGATCGGCGCATGATCATGCTGGCCGCAATGGCGCTGTTCGTTGGGAGTGGCGGCGCAGTAAGTGCATGGGTTCTCCTCAATCTGATCGCGCTGGCGACAAACCTGTTCTGGTTCGGACGCCTGTCGTTCGCGGAAGCCAACATGGCGGATAATGCCATCGGGATAGCTGTCCTCGTCATCCCCATGATCGGCAGCGTGATTGTCGGACTGATGGCCCGCTTCGGCTCGGAAAAGATACGCGGACACGGGATACCCGAAGCGATCGAGACAATAATATTCGGTGAAAGCCGACTGTCGATGAAGGTGGCAATTCTCAAACCCGTATCGTCCGCGATTTCCATTGGGAGCGGCGGACCCTTCGGCGCTGAAGGACCGATCATCATGACCGGCGGGGCAATTGGCTCGCTGTTCGCGCAATGCTTCCACCTGAGCGCAGCGGAGCGCAAGACATTGCTCGTTGCCGGCGCGGCGGCGGGAATGACCGCTATATTCGGGACACCCCTCGCCGCCATATTGCTGGCGATCGAGGTGCTGTTGTTTGAGTGGAAGCCGCGCAGCTTTGTGCCGGTTGTCCTTGCGGTCCTCGTTTCCTTCACATGGCGACCGCTGCTTATTAGCGATGGCCCGATGTTCGCGGCTGATCTCGCGCTGCCAACCGGATCATGGTCGCTGGCCTGTGCATTGGGTATGGGCCTGCTGCTGGGTCTGCAGGCGACCTTGCTTTCAAAGGCACTCTATTGGATCGAAGACGGGTTTCATCATCTGCCGGTGCATTGGATGTGGTGGCCTGCATTGGGTTCGATCGCGGTCGGGCTAGGCGGCCTGGTCGAGCCTCAAGTGTTGGGCGCGGGCTACGGCAATATCCATGCCCTGCTGGGCGATAGCCTGGGAATGCGCGCGATCATCATGCTTCTGGTGGTGAAGGGCCTGGTTTGGCTGATTGCGTTGGGATCAGGAACGTCAGGCGGCGTGCTGGCGCCGCTTTTGATCCTAGGTGGGGCGCTGGGTTGCCTCATGGGCCAGTTCCTGCCCGGAGACCCCGGTTTTTGGGCCATGATAGGCATGGCTGGCATTATGAGCGGCGCGATGCGCGCGCCTCTAACCGGGGCGCTGTTCGCGGCCGAGCTGACCGGGCAGTTCGCGGCACTTCCGTTCTGCATCGCGGTAGCGGTCTCCGCCTACGCGATCAGCGTCCTGTTGATGCGCCGTTCGATCCTGACGGAGAAGATCGCGCGGCGTGGGCGGCATATCCTTCAGGAATATAGCGTCGATGCATTGGATCTGTTGCAGGTGAGGGATTTGATGACCGCCGAACCGGAGACGCTTGCTGGCGATATGCCGGTGTGCGAGGTCATCGACTTCTTCGAGAAGGAAGCTCGCCATCGCAGCTATCCCGTCATCGACAAGAGCGGGCGCTTGGTGGGTCTTGTCTCGCGCAGCGACGTATTGCGGTGGGAAGTGGAGGGTTGTGATCAGGCGACGTTGCTTGCCGAAAGCCTCTCTGATGCGTCACAGCCTACTGCCTTTCCCGACAGTCCCAGCGGCGTTGTGGCCGACTTGATCGTTCAGTCCGGCATCGGCCGCATTCCCATCGTTGATCCCGATAGCCGCAAGGTTGTCGGCATTCTCTCGCGCCAAGATTTGCTCAAGGCACGACACAGGATTCGTGCCGGAGAAACGGAGCGGACCCGGCACGTCGGCGGAACAAAGAAAGGAGCTGGCGCTTGATATTTATATCGCATTACGATATAAACTGGCTGGGAGAGGATGCTGCGAGATAGCATCTCTAGCGGGATCAGGCTGGAAGGACGACTCATGTTACTGATTGCCGGAACGTTTGAGGCCATTGGTGCCATTTTCGGCAGTCTCTTGGTTGTCGTCTTGGTGTGCTGGCTCGCGTCAGGTGTGGCAAACCGCTTGCACCACGGCAATTGGGCGGCGTTTCTGGTTCTCGGACTGTTGGTGATCGTTTTGCTGAGCGGCCTGACCCAAAGCGGTTTTGTCAGGCTATGCGCGGCATATGGGATGTTCGGCGCACTCTTGTTGTGGCTCAGGGGCCGAAACGACAATCTGGGTTTGGACACGCTTGAACGGGACGATAAGTAATGGCACTGCGTTGCTGGTTTTATCCTGCGCTCCTTGCCGCGATCGGCGCCCAGCGGCGGCCAGATAGGACGGCTGATGAAGATCAACGGGATCAAGCCGGTCCGCACGCGCAAGCACAAGCTCACAACCGATAGCCACCATCGCCTGGGGGTCGCAGCGAACTGGCTGGACGGCGACTTCGCCGCCGATGCGCCCAACCGTAAGTGGGCGGGCGACATCACCTATATCTGGACCTCAGAAGGCTGGCTCTACCTTGCCGTCATTCTCGACCTGCATAGCCGACGTGTCGTTGGTTGGGCTGTCAGTGACAGGATGAAGAAAGACCTGGCGATCAGGGCGTTGGATATGGCGGTGCGCCTGCGCCAGCCTCCCGAGGGCTGCCTTTTCCATTCGGATCGCGGCAGCCAATATTGCTCTTACGACTATCAGAAAAAGCTGCAGGCCTATGGCCTGCGTCCATCGATGAGCGGCAAAGGAAATTGCTACGACAATGCGTCCGTCGAGACCTTCTTCAAATCCCTGAAGGCCGAACTCATCTGGCGGCAGAGCTCGCCGACGCGGCGTCAGGCAGAAGCCGCCATCTTCCAGTACATCAACGGATTCTACAACACCCGCCGCCGCCATTCATATCTGGGCGGCATCAGCCCGCTCGCCTTCGAAGCCAAGGTGACTTAATGAGATAGGTGACCGGCACAAAACCGTTACAAGTCCATTCTGTTATGCTGGACCGGAAGAGAGAGGTGCGACCCAGAACTCGATCCCGGCCCAGCACGGATCAGCTTTTCAGCGCTCCGCTGCCTCGCCCTTAGCTGTGCAGTCCGATTAGCGTACCGCTTTTTTACTACCGCATAAAAAAGACCGCCACCTGATCTCCGCTCGAGCCATTCCGAGAAAGGCCGAGAGCAATCCTGCAGTGTAAAGAGGTACGCGGCACGTCGCCCGCAGGCCCGCTACCACGCGCAGATGTTCTATATTTGCAATATAAACGCAGATCGCAAGGAAGTCGTTCTAGTGAAACTTCGCAATCCATATGATAACTTAATTAACATAGGCCGGACCCAGATAATATCAGGTTCATAAAATTTCGGGATAATCTGAAATCATATTTTTGGGGACAACAAGCACAACCTGTGATATAGGCTGCATATTACGCGAAATTTGCCGCAGGCAATCGCTGTAACTGAGAGACCATCGTGCTCCCGCTTGCCAAGCTGAGGAGCATTTATGGAAGATTTAAATTATCTTTTAAAGCGCGAGCAGGAAGAACTTCTGCGTGCCCAGTCCGCGACCTGTGGAGCGGCGCAAATTGCACATCAGGGACTGGCCCGGGGTTACGCGCGCCGCATTCGCGATCATCGGCTCCTCTACCGCTCCGTGCGGGCGGACGGGTCAACGCCATTTAGTCCAGCTCCCTTTGGCGCGATTGGCCCGTTTGCATGAGCCGGGTTGTCAACGTCCTGGAGACGCCAAATGCCGTTGAGGAACTTTGCCGAACCCACGCATTCCGCTTGTCTACGGTAGAACCCCTAGTTTCCGGCGGCTCGCGCGCGGTGATGCTCGATCCCAGGGACGCAGAGGCCTTCCGCGTCTTGATGAAAAGCAAGCTGATTGCAGGCGATGTGATTCGGTCCTCCTCCTATCTTTCTCGCCAACTGCCCCCTTCCCGCCCGCGAAAGTAACGAATGAACAGCATCGATGACCTCGAGCTTAGAAGGGCAACGGAGATAAGCCGGGCCGTAAGCGCAGCCTGTCCCGAAAAGAGGAACGAGCACGAACAGCAAGCGCGGGCGTTTGGGAAGATCATCAATGTCCTCCACCGCGAGGGCCGCGAAGCAGCGACGCGCAGCCGCACCCGATCAATATTGCCGAGCGCCTAAGGTCTGCCCCGTGCTGCGCATCACCGGCGGCGCGGAAAGAGAAGTCGATCATCGTTCAACCCCGGCGCCATTCAGAGAAGCGAGAGGATCTGCAACATGGCAGAAGCGCAGGACACTCGATCCATCTCGCAAATGCTCGACGAAGAATTGATGCGAGCCTATTGCTCATTTGAAGATCATGAACATCTTACCTTGGCGCAAAAGGCGCTGGTCGCCGAAATCGAACGGCGCGATCTGGAACTTTGAGTATAATACGCAAGCGGAAGCGCAATTTGACGATACTCTGGCCGACTGCGAATCAGTCGAACCAGCTGCTAAGCAGCTCAGTTTTGAAGATGCAGCGGATCATCTCGCGACCGGAAAGCATCCTTGCGCATTGCTCTCGCCCCCGCCAGGGTTCGACACTGGGCGCCAGCGGAGGCGAGCATCGTTAATTTACACCAAACCCCTCATGTCCCCTTCCGTTTTCCGCGCACACCGCTTACATGGGGATTGCTGAACGTCGCCTGCGACGGATGATGGGCCGCCTCGGCTCCTCCCTTTATCCTTTACTAGCTTCAAGACGCCGGAATGTGCCGCTGTTGGCGCGTGGCCGTCACTCGTGGGATAAAGGATACCCATCATGATCACCGGAACCGTGAAATTCTTCAATAGCGACAAGGGCTATGACTTCATTGCGCCGGAAAATGGCAGCGGCGATGCTTTCGTCCACATCTCGGCCGTTGAGCGTGCCGGCATGGTGACGCTCAATACGGACCAGCGCGTGTCCTATGAGCTAGAAACCGACCGTCGCGGCAAGACCTCTGCTGTGAATCTGCAGGCGGCCTAACAGAGAGTGGCGGATGCGACAGCGTCCGCCATTTGCCTCTTCTAAGGTCGCACTCGAAGCGCATCCTGAGCCCTCTCGGTTGGGTTGACTTGAAGCAAATCCGGGGGACTTCGGCAATCATGAGAGACCACTATGTTGTGGCTATCTCACAGGTTCTTGAGTGTACAGGACGGGAGCCGCAGCTTGCGATCACCATCCGCAATGCAGTTCAGCTTACCAAATCATACGAACACCACCTCGCGTTTGCCTGTGCCATCAAAAGCGCCATGGGTAACCAGCGCGCTAATCAGCCCTGGGTAGAAGTAGCATGGCCGAACGAGAACATGATCTGACAGCGCAGCAGATGTTGGAGGCGCAGCAAGCCCTTGACGTTGCATCCTTTAATGGAATTTTGAGCCTTGCTATCGTACTACGAAAAGCGAACTTGCTGAGCGACGCGGAAACAGGAAGCTTGCACGACATCATGAGCAGGCCACTTTCCCTACCCGGCAACGCAGGCAACCCGATCGTGCAGGATGCCCAACAGAACCTGGATCAGCTTTTTGCACTTCTCGTCAGACGTCTCTAGATGAGACGGAGCTGGACCGAGATCAGCCTCGATTTGGATTCCTGGGCCACCGCACGACAGATGCTGCGGCATTAAGACCCCCATATAGGTTGGGCACGTTGACCATGATGTCAGTCACGATCCGCTGATTACCCGCAGCCTGTGATCCGCATTCCGCCTACATCTCGATTATTTCACGAATGCGGTTGGAGAGAACGTCCATCTGGAAGGGTTTGGTCAAGACATACATGCCCGTGTCCAAACGACCACCTCCGATGATTGCATTTTCCGCATATCCCGTGACAAACAAGACTTTCAGGTCAGGCCGCTCCACTCGTGCAGCGTCGGCCACTTGCCTGCCGTTCAAACCTCCCGGCAAACCGACGTCTGTTATCAGCAGATCTATTTTCGCGTTCGATTCCAGAACTCGCAATCCCGCTGGACCATCCGGCGCCTCGATCACTGCGTAGCCAGACTCCGCCAAGACTTCTGATATCAACATGCGGATCGTGGGCTCGTCGTCAATGACAAGGACGACCTCCCCTTCAGCCGTGGGCTCGGCGGGAGCCAAACGCACTTCCGCATCCTCCACCACCCCCTCGGCATCGTGGCGCGGGAGGTAGAGGCACATGGTTGTTCCCTGACCCACCTCGGAATAAATTCTGACCTGGCCGCCGGACTGTCGCGTGAAACCATAAACCATCGACAGGCCAAGGCCCGTCCCCTCCCCGAGCGGTTTAGTTGTGAAGAACGGATCAAAGGCTTTGGCCACGACGTCCGGTGTCATTCCTGTCCCGGTGTCGCTCACGCAGATCGAAACATATTGACCAACTGGGAGATCTTGCTGGCGAGCCGCGCGCTCATCCAACCATTTATTCGCAGTTTCGATGGTTAGCTTCCCCCCAGCTGGCATGGCGTCGCGAGCATTGATGCACAGGTTCAGGATCGCGTTCTCCAACTGGTTAGGATCTACCAGGATGGGCCACAAGTCGCTAGCCCCAACGACTTCGACCTGCACGCTGGGTCCTACTGTTCGGCGCACGAGCTCGTCGAGCCCACTTATCAGACGGTTAACGCCCGTCGGCTGGGGGTCGAGCGTTTGCCGCCTGGAGAAGGCGAGCAGGCGGTGGGTGAGCGCCGCAGCGCGCTTAACCGCACCTTGAGCCGCCATGAAATATCGCTCTAACTCTGCGCCTCGCCCCTGGGCCATCCTCACCTGCATCATCTCAAGACTGCCGCTGATGCCGGTCAGAAGGTTGTTGAAATCGTGAGCCAGGCCGCCGGTCAGCTGGCCGATCGCCTCCATCTTCTGTGACTGGCGAAGTTGCTCCTCGATAGCGCGCTTCTCCGTCAAGTCCCGGGTCACCTTGGCAAATCCGACCAATTTGCCTTGCTCGTCACGAATGGGATCAATGATGATGCTGGCCCAGAACCGCGAACCATCCTTGCGAACCCGCCAGCCTTCAGCTTCGAAGCGCCCTTCGCGCCTTGCCGTTTCGAGGGCCGTCCGCGAGATTCCGGCTTTCCGGTCCTCTTCGGTGTAGAACCTCGAGAAATGCTCTCCCATTATTTCTTCGGCGGCATAACCCTTGAACCGCTCAGCGCCGGGGTTCCAGCTGCTGACGTGACCTTCGGGGTCAAGCATATAGATCGCGTAATCGGTCACGCTCTGTACCAGGAGGCGGAACCGCTCCTCGCTCCTGCGAAGTTCTTCCTCCGCAGCCCGGCGATCGGTGAGATCGCGGGTGATTTTGGCGAAGCCCACAAGATCGCCATTGGGCTCGCGAATAGGATCAATGACAACGTTGGCCCAAAAGCGGCTGCCATCCTTGCGCACGCGCCAGCCTTCTGCTTCAAATCGCCCTTCACGCACCGCGGTTTCGAGCGCAACTTTCGGAATCTCGCGGGCGCGATCCTCGGGAGTATAAAAGCGGGAGAAGTGCTCGCCTATTATTTCGTGCGGATCATAGCCCTTGAACCGCTGAGCCCCAGCGTTCCAGCTTGTCACGATCCCTTGGGGATCGAGCATGTAAATTGCATAATCAGTGACGCTTTGAACCAGTAGCTCAAACCGGCTGCCGGTACTGGATGGATGTTCAGATTGCGTCATGCCTGCTCCGCGTAATTGGCAAAAACGTCAAACGGAGTTAGCCGGGGCCTGTTCCTGTGGGCTCGAAAGGTCGACCTCGGTTAGAACCCAGGTTAGTGTGAGCAACGATTGTTGCTGAGAAAAGTGTCCGCTTCTTCGTGTTTCCGACGATAGGAAGCTCAGCGACAGCAGGATGCAGAGCGGCCGAATTTCCTAGGGCATGTTCCCCCGCCTGCCGCTCCTGGCTTTCACGGATGGGGCCTGCGAGGAACCCATTAAACTGCTCACTGGGCGGAACCGCCTGCCGCGGACGAAAGAAGCGATCGCGATGAACTTTGGTTCACAGCTATGGCCGCAAATGTCAGTCCCTGCTAAAAACGTGGCTTTGTGGTCCGCTCCTTGTTTCGCTTGTCGGCCACATAACTCTGTCCCGTCTCTTCTGCCTTCACGATGTCAAACAGGCCGACAGCTTCAAAAAGTTTCGGGAAATTACGGGCACCATAATTGCGAGGGTCGATAGGGGCTTGCCGCCTGGCTGCGCCGCCAGCGGCATCAAGCGGCGCCCAGCCGTCGTCACCGGCGGTTGCTTCAACCGCACCGCGGAGGACCGCGACCAGCTTGGCATCCTGGCTTAGTGGCGGCTTTGAAGCCTTGGCTCCGGAAGTTGATTTCCGCGCCTTTTTGGCTTCGGCGGTGGCATCCACGGACTCGGCAACCACAGGCGATTCGGGCTTTGCGGTCGCGCTTCCCTCTTCACCGAGCCGATCCAGATAGAGAAAAGTTGTGCAGGCATTGACGAATGGATCGGGGGTCTTCCGCTCACCGAAGCCGTATACGTCATGTCCGTTCGCGCGCAATTGCATCACCAGCGGGGTGAAATCGGCGTCGCTCGACGCAATACAAAAAGCGTCAAGTTCTTGCGTATAGAGCAACTCCATCGCGTCAATCACCAGCGCGATATCGGTCGCATTCTTACCTTTAGAATAGCTGAACTGCTGGATAGGCCGGATAGCATGCTCGTGGAGCCTGGCAGTCCATCCTTTCATGCTCGGGCTTGCCCAGTCACCATAGGCGCGCCTAACGTTCGCCACGCCGTATTTTGATAATTCTGCCAGCATGGCAGCAATTTTGTTGTGTGAGACATTGTCTGCGTCGATCAGCAAGGCAATGCGCCGGTCCGATGTCGCACTGCGCGGTTGGATTGAGTTCATGTGGGTCTCCGACGTGTTACTTCCTAATGCTGCGACGCCGTTCGCGCTAGCCTGGAATGGCGCAACACGATTTGGAACAAAACTCTTCCGCGTTCCGAAATTTAGCGCGTTGGCGAACTCGTGCCACCCCCTTTCAGCAGCTTCTCGTGACCAGGAGCATAGAGAGATCTGAGCGCGACTGGCGGCACGAGCCGCAATGGTGGAAAGGCATAAAATCGGCTACCGCTTGCAGAGCGCGCAGAAGCGGAGCCCGCCACCTTTCTGACACTGCCGCTCACATGTCATGCGACCAGCAGTCATCTTTTGGGTCCCGCCAAGCGACGTTCAGATTTCCCGGTCAGCATGAAATGCTAAAGGCTGGGGCTTTGGTGACGCGGCCATCCGGCGGTGCTCGGCGGCGAGTTTACATGCAAGGGATTGACGGGCAACCGAATGTACTGCCGATGGCTGTCCTGCTCGATCGGGCATGTTCGTTCTTACCGCAGAAGTCCTGCAGCCCGAAATGCCTGGTCAATGATCGCGCTCAGGCTCGCCTTCGAAGGGATCTTCATTCGCCCGCCGCTCGAACCGGGTGCAATGGCGGACTGTCAGATCGTCCTGAGGCCATATGCTCAGCTTGCTCCAGACACCCGATTGCGACCGGCTGCGCCGGTGAAATTTCCTCTGCCACCAGACCCCAAGCGCGAGCGATATGACGGGTGGAAGATCTCCCCGCCTCCAGCATGTATGGAGCGGTCGCTCCACACCCCTCCGGTCCGCCCGTATGAATCGGGTCCCATGTCCCATATCAGTGATCTGGAACGCCTCTATAACAGAGCGACCCGAGCGATCTCGCCAAGTCCGACGCTCGCAGCCATCGACAATTTCCCGCTCATCCGGCGCGCCTCCCAGGTCGTACACACCGCGCCACTGCGCAATGAGGCGCTCCGCGTTGGATGGGCAGACGGTCTTGTCTGCGCTGCCGTGCCAGACTGAGACCGAAGGCCAAGGGCCGTTATGATCGGATGCTTCGCGAACCAATTTAGCCAGCCGATCATCCGGCGGAAAACCCTTCCCTCGCATACGCGCTAAAGCGTCAAGAACTGAGCTGGCGCAGCCAAAAGGCACTCCGCGATGATCGCACCGCCGGCGAGCAACTCGGGATAGCTCGCCAGCATGATCGACGCCATCGCTCCTCCCGCAGACAAGCCGGTCATAAAAATTCTGCTTTGATCAATGTCGTAGGTCTCGACCATCTCTCCGATCATCTGCCGGACCGACAACGCTTCCCCGCTGTCGCGTTTAGAATCGCTCGGCAAGAACCAGTTGAAGCAGAGGTTGGGATTGTTGGATCGCTGCTGCTCGGGAAACAGCAGTGCGAAACCATATTCGTCCGCAAGCTGCGACCATCCTGAGCCGCGGTCATAACCGCTGGCGGTCTGAGTGCAGCCATGGAGCACCACAACCAGGGGCGCAGCTGCAGACAGTCGTTCAGGAACATAATATTTGGCCCGCAGCGCGCCGGGATTAGAGCCGAACTCACGCAGGCAGGTCAAACGATCCTCCCCGATGTCCTCGCTGACGGGTGATGGTGGCCTGCTCAGCACAGCCAGCTGTGTGATAGTGGAACCAAGGCGCATCATAATCTCCGGCGCAGGCGAACCCTGCACATACCTAACGCCTCTGTTAAGCGATTCGTTGCTGCACTGCATAATGTTTCGGGATCGAGCTTCTCCAGCGGCCGATCGTGATTCTGACCTCGCTAGTATGAACCGAGAGGGAAGATTACTCAGGGCCTACCCAAGCGCACGGACCCCTTTCCGGCTCTCCTGCGTTGGGGGCTCCAGGAAATCAGGAGAGACCATGATGAAAATGACAGTGATATTTGCCGCGGCAGTCTTCACCGCAGCCGGAGGGTCCGCCGTCGCGCAAGAGAGTAACCCAGCGATCAAGGACAGCGCCGTTGCCCATGTCGGGCACGCGGCAGAGGGCGCGAATTCGTTCACCGAAGATCAGGCGAGGGGTCGGCTGACAAAAGCTGGCTATACAAAAATCAGCGATCTCAAAAAAGACGATAACGGCCGCTGGGTAGGTGTTGCGACAAAGAAGGGAAAAAAGGCCCATGTCGCACTTGATTACAAGGGCAACGTGAGCATCCTGCCGGCCACTAAGTAATAGGAGAGATCAACATGACCAAGACCGTAACTCGACTCTTCGATAATTACAGCGAGGCCCGAAGCGCTGTTCGCGCTTTGGAAAGCGCAGGATTTCAGCATGACGACATCAGCATCGTCGCTAACAAGGAAGCCTATGGCAGACATGATCGCGACAATGACAGCGTCAATGAGGACGGAGATGTAACCCGCGGCGCAACAACGGGAGCTGTTCTTGGCGGTGTGGGCGGATTGCTTGCGGGCTTAGGCCTACTCGCCATCCCGGGCTTGGGGCCGATCGTCGCGGCCGGGTGGTTGGCTTCGACGGCAGCAGGCGCGGCCATCGGCGGCGTCGGCGGTGCTGCTACTGGCGGCATCGTGGGTGCTCTGAAGCACGCTGGCCACGACGAGGACGAGGCGCAAGTCTACTCGGAAGGCGTCCGTCGCGGAGGGACTTTGGTGAGTGCCCGTGTGCCTGACGAACGGAGAGCCGAAGCTGAGGCTATTCTGGTCCAGCATAATTCGGTGGACGCCACCACTCGGGGCGCTGCCTATCGCGAAAGCGGCTGGACCGCATTTGATCCGGAGGCCGATCCTTACACAACTGCGCAAATCGATGCAGAGCGCGGCCGATATACTACATCTCGCCAGAACTTGTAGAGAGACGGACTTCATCTCCTCCAAGGGGTGACAACGATAAACAATGCTCCGCCATTCTCGGCTGGGCATTGTTTCGGCTGGGGCGACCAGATCAGTTGCTATCGAGAGCTCGGTTCGCAATATAGGGACGGTGATTCAGAGCCGGCGAAAGAAGGTGACGGGACGGCGGACATGGACTGCTATCGGCCGTCTCGACCGCCGTGGTCCCGGTCAGGACGTTCCATTTGTCGTAAACGGGCGGCTCAAGAAGGGAGAGCCTTGCAGTCCAAAGCGCCACATCGTTTCCACACCGACGCTGATGCCTATTCGTTTCCCGATCACCGCGGGGCATGCTTCACCCCTGAAAAGCTGGAAGGGGGGCTCGAGGAGCTGTGCCCCATTGAAAGAAGCATCAATTCCCAGCGCTTGGCAAAGCTTGCCCGGCCCCGAGCACAGGCGGCGTAAGTCGTTGGTGCGCCGGCGTGAGCTCATTTCCACGATCCCGTGCGTCGGCTCGAGTGCACGTATCAGAACAGCACTTCCACGCACGCCGCAGACCAGGTTGAGACACCAATGCAGCCCGTATATGCGGTAAATATACGCCCGCCCTGATGGTCCAAACATGACCGCGTTGCGCCGGGTCTCGCCCGCATAGCTGTGTGACGCGGGATCGGCCGCATCATAGGCTTCAGTTTCAACTATGCGCCCTCCGACGCCGTGCACCAATATCGTGGCTCCTATCAGTGCACGCGCCACGCTTTCAGGCTCACGACCAAAAAATTGAGGAGTGAGTGGCGAGGGCTCAACCGCTGCGATCAACCGTTTTTCTTCAGCTTCTCGGCCGCCTCGTTGAGCCTAGCCCGATCGTTTCCGATCCGCTTGATCAGGCCTTCGGCGTCAGCACGACTGATCTCGTGCTTGCGTGCAAAGTAATTCACTTCATATCCCTCGGATGACGACACCTGCCGCCGGTCGGCGCCACCACGTTTGCTTTTATTATCAGCCATCGATGCTCTCCTGGTCTGCTGGAAAAAGAATCCGCAGGCGCGCCCCTGGTTCCATGTTGCAGGGACGCACCGCGTCGCCAGCCGGCCCCCATTGCGCACTAGCATCGATTGGGAGCATCAACGGGTGTTCGAACGCTCTTGTGCTGGATCGCAGGCCAACGCGGACCCTTCACGCCCCACGACCGTTCTGGCAGTTCCACTTGCAGGAGCAGATTATGAGCACCGACAGCACCATATCTACCCTCAACAGCCTCATTAAAACGACGCTCGACAGCATGAAAGGCTTCAAGGACGCAGCGCAAGACGCGGAGAATTCCCAGTTCTCGACTATGTTTTCGGAGTTCGCGGGCGAACGCAGCGAGGTAGCCACCGCGCTTCAGTCCGAAGTACGCCGTCTGGGTGGCAACCCCGAGGATGACAGCAGCTTCCTCGCGGCCGCGCATCGGACGTTCATGGATCTGAAGCAAGCCTTCACCGGCAAGGACGACAAGGCGATCATCCAGGAGGTCGAGCGCGGCGAGGATTACATCAAGGCGAAGTTCCAGGCTGCTCTCAATGATACCGACCTCGATCCCTCATCCCGTGCCGTGGTCGAGCGGGCATATCAGTCGGTCAAAGCGGGTCATGATCGCGCGAGTGCCTTGAAGCATAGCATGGGCTAACCTGATAATCGTTCTGGATCGCTGACCGGGCGATCCAGAAACGCTTTCACGGGTTAGGGTCAGGAACCCATTGATGTGATCGACGAGATGTGATTCAGGCTCCCTGAGGAGACTGGATTTGAGTGACCTATGTTGGCTGACGGACGAGCAGATGGCTCGGCTTGAGCCCTACTTTCCCAAGAGCATGGCGAACCGCGTGTTGACGATCGCCGGGTGTTGAGCGGGATCATTTTCGTCAACCGGAATGGGTTGCGCTGGCGGGATGCACCAAAGGACTATGGGCCGCACAAGACGCTTTACAACCGCTGGAAGCGGTGGGGTGACAAGGGCGTATTCCTGCGGATGATGGAAGGTCTGGCAGCGCCTCAGGCTTTCGAACGCAGGACGGCATGATCAACGCGACCTATCTCAAGGCCCACCGCACGGCATCGAGCCTTGCGGTAAAAAAGGGGGCTCGGGACGCCTGATCGGACGCACGAAAGGCGGCATGAACACCAAGCTCCATGCCGTTACCGATGCGAACGGCCGCCCGATCAGTTTCTTCATGACCGCAGGGCAGGTCAGTGATTATATCGGTGCCGCCGCCCTGTTGGACGAACTTCCCAAAGCCCAATGGCTGCTCGCTGATCGTGGCTATGATGCCGACTGGTTCCGCGATGCTTTGCAGGAAAAGGGCATCACCCCCTGCATCCCCGGCCGCAAATCCCGGAACAAGGCCGTCAAACACGACAAGCGCCGCATCGGGCAGCTATTGCAGATGCGCTAGATATCAGACGAACCGCGTCGGTCGATTGCCACGATATTTGCGGATCGCAGCTACCCACCCAGCCTCGTAGCGTGGAGCGAGCGGAATGCCATGACCTTAGGCCTTTTTTAGTCATTGTTGCGGGGGTCTCCATTGCGCTGATCTGCATGATGTAGAGAATCAATCCGCTCTCGTCGGTCACATCGATTTGCCAATCTTCATCAACCCAAACCAACTCAGCATGGTCTTTTAACAACTCACCTACGAATCGGGCCAGTTCCACTCGGAGGCCGGTCAGGTCATCGCTATCCACCTTCAACGTCTCGGCAATGTGCGACTCCGTTCGAATATTGATGTTATAGTTTTTCATCTGGTCCCTCTACACCCAGAGCGAAGGAGCTTTCAATCGGTTCCAGCCTGCTCACTGACTTATGTCATTCCTTTTCCAAACAGGCTGGCTGTTAACGATCCCGCGAGCGATCTAGTCGCATTTTCGCCCGCATATCAGGTCAAGCAAGTCCATTAGGTGCCCGCAGCACCATGTGGTATACTGGCGTATCGCGGTTCTGATTTTCCAGACATGCCGTGACTGAGAGATGCTTGTGCTCCCGTTTGGCGAGGAGAGCGACATGTCCATCTCGACAAATTCTCTATCATCATTGCGACAGAGTGATCTGCATGCCAGCGTCGAGCGTCAGGGACTTGCCTTGGGCGCGGCACGAGAGCAGGCATTTCGCGCGGCTTCGCTATTACGGGAGCATGAACGAAGAGACGAGGCTGCGGCCGATAATTGGGAAAATGAAGGCGGGCGCCTTCTGGAAGAGTTGCCCCGCCATCGACGGGCGACGTTCCACGAAGGCTCAGCGCCTTGCAACTATCTGCCGACCTGTTTCGGGATGACACCCTTTTACGTGCCGTGATTCTGAATGGCTTGCTCGTTCTGATTGCGGGTGCGGGAGTTTTTGCTCTGCTGAACAATTAAGCGCGTACCCGGACGGGCGGAAGCACTGCAACTCAGATTGGAGCAATGATGAACGCAACTGGAAGTGAGACGAATTCGGCTGCTGCGACATGGCTAGCATCAACCAGCGGATTTATGAGGCTGCAGAAACTTGAGAACCTTCTCCGTGCTGCTCGCGAAAAACTCGAGCGCGGAGAAGTGTTGTCCCGCGCCGATATGCAGCGCCTAAACGCTGCACTTGATGACTTTTCGGCCGTGTGATCGGGTCCGGTGCTCGCAGTCGCCACGGACGAGCAGACGGGCGGCTCTTGGCCCAATTTGGAGGTTCTTGATCCGCAGAGCGCTGGGGTAGGCCAAGGACCGGCTTGAGTTGGTCGCGAGCCGCCAGATAAACCCGCGAAGCGAATGTCAGCCTTCGTCGGTTTCTTCTCGGAACCGGACAGACGGAAATCCACCCCTCAGCACCGCTCTCGTGTTGGATTTCATACGGATATAACCGGACCGGCAGCACCGGTGCCACTCGCCACGCCTTTAACCCGGCTCAATCGCCGGGATGGGTGGAAAGCGGAATGACCACTTCGGCACCTTAATGTCCGACAGGGTCCCTTTGACAGTGCTACTGCTCGACCCTATGAAGCGACCGTGAAATAAATAAAACATTGTGGTGGGTCGTGGCGATAACATTTGAACAAGCTAGGAAATCGCTTGATTTTCTCGAGTTACAGCAACTCGAACCGACAGTCGTTAACTATGACCTAGCCCTAACATATGTTACAAGAGCCCTGCCTGAACTGTCACGTGAGATTGATACGCGGACCGATGGCGGCGTTCGGTTGAGCCGCAAAGAGGTTGATTCTCTAGTTGGGCGCTTTCTCTCAAACAGTAATTCGGACCTCGGCGCGCGTGAGAAAGTGATCGCACAGCAAACGCAACAGTTAGGTGTTCTAACTTCCGAGGCTCATCTGGTGACCAGCGGCTTAGAGCGAGATGTGGCGAACGTAGTAACGCAAGCAGGTGAATGGCCGGCTGCATCAGGTGAATTTGTGACGCGCCTATCTGAGGCAGAACGGGAGCTTGCGGAGCTTCGATTTAACCTAGCAAAGCTGCAGGAACGGGTTGATGGAAAAGATGGTGATCCACCAAGCAATAGCCGTGATGTCCTGACACGATCCCTAGATAGGGATGGGTCTCAGGATCTGTTGCGAAGGCTGACAACTGATGGACGAAGTTACGTGATCATCATGTTTGGGCTTGATGACATCGAAGAATTCAACGAAAAGTTTGGGAGATCGGTTGGAGACAACATAATTAATGCTCTTGCCGCTACGCTGCGAGAACATTTTCAGGAACAGGAGCTGGTCCGATGGTCTGGAAACCAGTTCATCACGATCCTGAAAGACACCGCCATTATGCAGGCGCGGGTAATCGCTGAAGAGGCGCTGCTTGCCATGTCGCAACGGCGCTTGAGGTTGCGCGACACTGGAGAATGGGTTGGCGTCGTGACCGCCTCAGCCGGGATTGTAGTCGGCCAACACGAACTCACGACCGATGTTTTGGAACGAGCACGTGCTAACCTGCTTTCCGCCTCAGAGGCAGGTGGAAATCAGATCAAAGGATGATGACCTCCCTTCAGGAATGCCCAGATCTCGTCACTACATGTTCCCGCTCAGCTTTCATGATTGAGCTGCACCAAGGGCAGCTTACAGGTAATTACATGTTTCAATGAAACGACCATAAATGGTCGCCTGCTGCTGGGCAGCTATCCGACCCAGAACCGACGGGCTACATAGCGGCCACGCGGATCGATACATGCGCCCGGTACAGCGGCAACGGGTGGATAGCGGACTGGCCGCTCACCTCTCCAACTGCTAACATTCCGACTTCACTCCAAACCTCATGTTGGGTGCGCTGAATGAGATATGGTCATCCCGCCCCGTTGATAGGCAGGCGAAACAGGCTGACTCACACAGTCGCGTCGGGACGACGGCGCGTTGCACTCCAGCTTGCGGGCTGTGTGTCGGGAGTCATCACCAGCCTAGGCGCGAGCTTGCCTCTGACAGTCAGCGCTGCCATCCCCTACGGGGAGAGCTTACCTGCAGTCTCGTCGGGCAGGCTCTGGGTGCGTGTAGCGTTAGATCCGCGCCTCCACCACAATGGCTCAGCCAACCTGACCGTCCAGTCAAATGATGAGCGAGGTATAGCCACATATCTTGCGATTGCGCTTAGATCGGAAGCAAAATCATCCGCTTTTGCTCCGATCAAGAATTTGAAAATCAGCGCAGTAGCAGAAACAAACCCGCAGTGGCGGTTCACAAAATCCGACATATGCGCGAACAACAAGCTTATCGTATTTTCGGTGGAGGCTCGTAGAATAACTGCCTCAAATGGTGAAGTCCGGGTAACGAGGCTTGGATGCCGAACCTCAACAATTGTCCATCGAGAAGCGTTTAACCTGATCTATCCTCATGGCGAAGGAAACGCCGGTGACGCGTGGGGCGGAGCTACGAGGCGCATCGGGCGAAGCGCATCGAACATCCTCGGTTCCATCGCACCCTAAAGCACCTCCAAAAAGATTGGACGTCGCAACTAGCTGTAGGAAATCGCGGTGCGATGGAATGTCCGGTTGCGGATCAAGTAGCAAAGCCGCGAAAGTCTCACTTTGGTCGAAATTAGATCTGGGGGAATTGCCGGAACCCTAGCAGAACGGTTCCGCTGGAGGCGCGATCGCAAGTGGTGCCAAACGGTTCATTCTGCCATGTAAATGATGGGCAACGTGGCACAGCCGCCATGGTGACGATCTTCTACGCAAATTAACTCGCCGCGCCGGCTCTCAACTGAGTGATCAGCATTCCTCTGGCGGAATATAGTCGGGCCAAAATCCAGAATCCGGATCACACTCGTAGTGCGGCGCGCCCGGCTCTGGCGCCTCCGGCTCTGGCGGCGGGGGCAGGGTGGGGTCCTGCCCATCAAGGTGGATGCGGATCACCGCGCCATCTCTGGTCGCCTGCTGAAAGATCGCACGCACATCCTGGCCCTGCCGGATCTTGCCACCCACCCAGCCACAGCGATCCGCGCTCAGATAGCCGATCTGGTACCCGCGCGACGAATTAACCGATACGGCGCTCGGATCAGTCTTGTTCGTGGGCTCCAGTTCCAACCGAATGGGGTCACCTGGATTGAGCATCCGTATTTCGAACAGCCTGTTCGATCCATCGGCATTGGGATGCAATGCGCCAACGACAAGAAGGCTGAGTTCATGGGCCATGGCGAGTGTCTAGGTGCAGCCGTCTGATTCTGTCCAGCCTGGCGCAGATCAGCACTTAATGAGTGGTTCGATCCTTGCCGGGGCCCATCGGCACGGCCTTGAGCGCGGCCATTTGCTGCTCGACCTCCTTGAAGGCATTGAGGAAATTATCGCGCAGCGCGTCAGCAAAGAGCCGGCGGGCCTTCAGGGACGGGATGTCACCGGATTGGGCGGCGAACGACCCGGTGACATAGGCAAGGGCTTGCGCCGCCGTGGGCAAATCGAGCGCGACAAAGGCGCCGGTCTCCCCTTGTTCGCTCATTTGGAAATCTTTGGGATTGCTCGCATTGATGATCGCCATTTGGAGATCATGGACGAGCCGGGAAAATTGGGAATCCTCTTCTTCGGTTGGCTGCGTCGGCGCCACCTGGCTGGCTGCCATTCCCTCCAGCATATGTTTGCCGGTCTCGCGGCTATGATCGCGAAGAAAGGTCAGGAAGGCCAGCTGGTCGGCGCCGGCCCGCGCGCTCGCAAGGCTCAGGCTATCATCATCGGCGTAATCCGGGTCGGCCTCCTGTAGCATGGCCCAGACAAAGCTCAGCGCGTCGAGGGCGAGATTGGTATTGAGCTCGTGCCCTTGCCGTAGCTGCGTCCCAGCCGCCGCTTCGTAAATGGCCTTCACCATTTCAATGAAGAGGGGTTGCACCAGAAGGTCATCCACAGATTCCGAGCTTGCCATGTGTTACCTTGTCCTGATTCCGCCGCCGCACTCATTGGAGAAGCCCGTCCGGGCGATCCCGAAGCTGGTCGAAGCGATCGGCGATCGCGATCCACCGGGCTACGCCTGCATCATCTGCGGCCACCGCCAGCGCAGTGACGCGCTCCGCAATATGCCCCGTCGCCTGCTCGCCAAAACGGCGCTCGATAGCAAGGGCTTCGGCCCATCGCTCCTGTTCCGGCGTCACAACAGCGTCGCGGCGACCGAGGGCGCAGAGCGAGGCTTGTTCCACGGCTCGCTTGTTCGCTGCATGGAGATCTGTTCATCGGGGAAGCAGCGCTCCTGAAAGCCGATGATGTCGTCAAAACCCCCCATGGAGCCAAAGTGCATATTCATCCTCATGAAGGAGAACCGGCATCCGGTCATGAACCGGGCGGATGGCTTCATTGCAGTCGGTCATCGCTCCTGAGAATACCGGGCCCCATTCCGCGCTGTCGCGCCAAAGGCCTGCCCAGGCAAAGATCGGGCGGTCGTGCAGCGAGAACCAGGTCCGAGTTTTGGCCCCCGTCTTCCCTTCGGCTTCCGCGAAATGGGTGAGGGGAATGAGGCAGCGAAATTCGGCCTTGCGCGCGGCCCCGATCCAGAAGGGCTTGCGCAGATCGGCGATATTGTTGACCGGCTTGGGCTTGGACTCCGGCTTCATGCCCTTCAGGCGGACAGGCCAGCCCCACGTCATGCTCTGGAGAAGACGCGCTCCGTCCTGCTCTCGCACCACCATGCCTGGCGTGCCCGGATAAACTTCTTCGGGTGCATTGAACTGAGTGACCGGCGCCGCCACGCCGAAATGCGCGGCCACCTCGGCGGCACTTTTGCGCACGGTAAAGAGGTTGCAAATGAGACGATCCTCCTTGGCTGGCCTATCAGCGTAGCACCACCGATCGCCCCGTCAAAGGCGGCTATGTGTTCAAATAGGCGGCAACCGCATCGACGCTGTTTCCGGTCGCCTTGACCGCCTCCTCCAGTCGTTCCTTGCTGACATTGAACCGGTTGGTCCAATATTGCACTTCATAGTCTTCACCGAGTGCGATGCGCGAACGGTCTTGTGGTCCACGGGTGGTCTTGTCGTCAGCCATGTCCTCTCTCCTTCATGATCCTTGCGTGATTCAACGCGGAATCCTGGCTAGCGTTTCACGGCTCAGGCGTCGGCTTGTCTTCGGGCACCGCGACTGAGACGGAACGAGTCGATCAGGCGATGAGTAGTAAGGTTGAGCAGCGTGCGAGATGAGGCATGGCAACGCGAACCAGAACGACAGGCAGGAAAGAGGGCGGTGGGAGGGCCGATGCCGACCGTGTCGGCACCATGCCCGCGTTCCGTCCCGTGCAGCTCGCGACGCTGGTCGACACAGTGCCGACCGGCAACCAGTGGCTCCACGAAATGAAATATGACGGCTACCGCGTCGAGGTGGCAATCGGTGGCGGAAAAGCGCGGGCCTTTACGCGCTCCGGCCTTGACTGGTCGGATCGTTTTCCCGGCCTCGTCGAGGCAGCCGCGAAGCTCAAGGTCACCTCCGCGCTCATCGATGGCGAGGCGGTAGTGCTGGACGATGAGGGCCGCTCACGCTTCCAGGCGCTGCAGGCAGCGCTGAAGGGCGCGCCGGACAGCATCGACTATTTCGCCTTCGACCTCCTCGAACTGAACGGAGAGGACCTAAGCCAGCTGCCGCTGACGGAGCGGAAGAAGAAGTTGCAGGCCATCCTGCCCAGGCGCTCGACCCGGCTGCGCTACAGCGATCATATTATCGGCAATGGCGAGAAGCTTCTGCATCAATTCTGCGCGGCGCAGCTTGAAGGCGTCATCTCCAAGCGGGTCGACAGCCGCTATGTGGGTTCGCGCATCGGCAGCTGGCTCAAGATCAAATGCATCCAGCGTCAGGAGTTTGTGGTGGTCGGCTGGACGCCATCGGACAAGTCGCGCAGCTTTCGTTCGCTGATCCTGGGCGTGCATGAGGATGGCGCGCTCCGCTATGCCGGCAAGGTCGGCACTGGCTTCGATACGAGCGAGCAATTCCGGCTCATGGACATCATGAGGCCGCTGGAGGTGAAGACGGCGACGGTAACGGCGCCGCGCGCGGAGGTGAGGGGCGCCCATTGGTTGAAGCCCAGGTTGGTCGCGGAAATTGCCTTCACCGAAATGACCAATGAGGGGACGCTGCGCCATCCGAGCTATCTTGGCCTTCGGGAGGACAAGAAGCCCGAAGCGGTCGTGGTCGAGAAGCCGCAGCATGATGCCGCGCCCGTCACCGTTCCGATCAGCAACCGCGAGCGGGTCATCTACCCTGAAAGTCAGATCACCAAGGGGCAGCTTGCCGATTATTATGCGGCGATCGCGCCGCTGATGCTGCCCTGGATGGGCTCGCGTCCGATCAGTCTGGTGCGCTGCCCGCAGGGCAGGGCGAAGAAATGCTTTTTTCAGAAACATGATGCCGGAAGTTTCGGCGATGCCGTCAGACATGTCGGCATCGTGGAGAAAGATGGGCATGAAGAACCCTATCTTTACGTCGATACCCCCGACGGCCTCATGACCTGCGTGCAGATGGGCACGATTGAATTTCATGGCTGGGGCGCGCGGATCGAGGATGTGGAAAAGGCCGATCGGCTGGTCTTTGACCTCGATCCCGACGAGGGCCTCGACTTCGAGGCGGTACGCGCCGCCGCTTTCCAGTTCCGCGAGATATTGTCCGGCATCGGCCTTGAGACCTTCCCCATGCTGACCGGCGGCAAGGGCGTGCATGTAATCGCGCCGCTCACGCCGCGCGCTGAATGGTTAGAGGTCAAGGATTTCGCGCATCGCCTCGCGCAGGCGGTGGCGCAGAATGATCCCGACCATTTCACCGCCGCGCTCCCCAAGGCGCAGCGCAAGGGTCGGATCTTTGTCGACTATTTGCGCAACCAGCGCGGTGCGACCGCGGTCATGCCCTACAGTGCGCGGGCGCGGCCGGGTGCGCCCGTGGCCGTGCCCTTGAGCTGGAAGGAAATGGAGACGATCGACAAGCCCAGCCACTTTCATGTCGGCGACGCCGCTGTTCTTCTGAAGCGCGCGAAGCTCAAAGCGCTGGCCGGCTGGGGCCGGGCGGATCAGGAGCTTCCCGACTTGTGAAGATCGCGACCTATAATGTGAATGGGGTGAACGGACGTCTGCCGGTGCTGCTGCGTTGGCTCTATGAGGCCGAGCCCGACATCGTCTGCTTACAGGAACTCAAAGCCCCGCAGGAGAAATTTCCCGAGATTGCGATCCGCGATGCCGGCTATGATGCTGTCTGGCACGGCCAGAGCCGGTGGAACGGCGTTGCCATCCTGAGCCGCGTCGGCGAAATTCATGAGACCCGTCGCGGTCTGCCGGGTGATCCCCATGACGAGCAGAGCCGCTATATTGAGGCGGCGGTCGGCGGCGTTCTGATCGCCGGGCTCTACCTCCCCAATGGCAATCCCCGGCCTGGTCCGAAATATGATTTCAAGCTCCGCTGGTTCGACCGGCTGCACGCGCATCTGGCATCGCTCATCAATCTCGACGCGCCGGTGGTGGTGGCCGGCGATTATAATGTCATGCCTACAGACCTCGACGTCTATGCGCCCGATCGCTGGCGTGATGATGCTCTCTTTGCGCCCGAAGTGCGCGCCGCCTATCAGCGCCTCCTCGAGCAGGGCTGGACGGATGCGCTGCGGCATCTGCATCCGGACGAAACCATCTACACCTTCTGGAAATATCTGCGCTTTGCCTTCGAGCGCAATGCGGGCCTGCGGATCGACCATCTGCTGCTGAACGCAAAGGCGAAGGCGCGGCTGATCGCAGCCGAGGTGGATACAGCGCCGCGCGGATGGGAGAAGACGAGCGATCATGCGCCGGTCTGGATTGAGCTTAGTGACAGGCCCATGCGCCGCCGTGCGAAAGCATGAAGGCGAGCACTGAACCAAAAAAAAGGCCGGCCATACAGAGTTTTTAGGAGAGGATGCCTGAAAGGCAGGGCGCATATGGCGCCACGCACGACGAAATAGCGGCCGTTAGGCGTGACAGGATATTTGGGCGCTGGACGGCCGGCCGACATCAGGCCGGTTTAAGGCTGCGAAAGGTGATCGACCAGCGCGGCTCATCCTGCTCGGCGATGCTATGTTCCCAGCCATGCCGCGCTTCGCCCGTCAGGTGATAGAGGGAGCGCGGCTCCAGCGACACCGTGCGGCGCTCGAACCCGGTCGCCGTGCGGCGCCGGAAGCGCATGGGAGCCAGTCCCCCCAGCGAAATGCCGACGACATGCTCGAACACCGGGCGGTCCTTGTGCCAGCCGATGCCGGCGCCCGGATCATAGCGGGTGAGCAAGGCCTGGACGAGTGCGTCGGGCAGCAACCCAGCGAAGCGTGCGGCGCGATCGCGCACCGGCAGCAGCCAGCCGGGCAGGGGATCCGCCGGACCAAAGCTGCCCCGCTCGAAATCATAGCTCCAGCCATAGCTGTGGGTGAGGCGCTTGCCAGTCCATTGTTGAAACCGGAACGGGGCGAGCGGCGCCGCATCGATCCGGGTGATGAGCTCCGCTTCTTCCGCGGCGGTTAGAAAGCCGGTCTCATAGCGCAGGCCCGCAATCAGCGGCGGGGCGAAGAGGTCGATCTGCTGGGCGGCCCGGCTCATCTCAGATGAGCGCGAGCTGCTTGTCCGCCGATGGCGAGCGCTTGCCGCTGTTCCACAGATCTTCGGTCTTCTCCACGCGGAAGCGCTCGACGGGAATAGGCTTGCCGAACTGGAACCCGATCACGGTTTCGATCGAGCCATGAAGCCAGCTGTCATAGTGATGTGGGTCGAGCAGGACCGGCATGCGGTCATTGGTCGGCTGCACCGCGTCATTGGCGTCCATAGTCATGCCGGCATAAACGGGGCCTTGGCCTGGCATGTTCCGGCAGAAGCCGGCCCATGCCATGAACGGATCGCGCTTGAGCGAAAACCAGGTGCGGGTTCGAGCGCCCGGCACGCCGTCGGGGTTGGCGAAATGAGTGAGGATGATGAGGCACCGGTAGCGGGGATCGGCCACCATCTGGTCCCACATGGGATTGGTGAGATCGGCAACAAGGCCTATGCGGGTTGGCTCGTCGCCACGCTCACGCATCTCGCGGGTCAATCGCTGGAATCCCCAGGTCACGGCACGCAGGATGCGGCGGTCTCTATTCTTGAACAGAATAAGGCCGAGCGCCCCTTCAGTCGTTTCGGGCGGAAGCTCGATGGGTGCCGGCATTTCGGCCTGGAGATGCTGCGCGACCTCGGTGAGGCCCGCAGCCATGCAATGCAGTCTCGACATAGAAGCGGATCCAAGGAATCTTGTCGTCGGATGAGCGTGCGATTGAATGACATTAGAACAAATGGCGAACGATGCCAAGGGGAAGATATCTGCAACGCATAGGGCGCTCCACTCGCCGGCTGTCGGTTAATGAAAGTCGTGGCTGCGGATCGGCACCACATCTTCTTGGGTATCGTGCGCGGGAAAAGGCGGCGGTGTAAAAGTGCGCCTATTGCGAAAACCAGCATCGCGTGGATCAGGACCGCCGCCATGGCTGGCGCCGTCACCGCGTCCCGGTGGGACTGCAAAATCCATGCGCCCGATCGACCGCAGCATGTCATCATGATCGGTGATCCGGTCGCAGATGATATGGATGATCTCGCCTTCCTTCTGCAGGCGGCCGCGCATCGCGATCATGGAGGCGGACATGACCTGTCGGCGATAGATCTCGAACTTGTTAGGCCAAAGAATGCCGTTCGCGACGCCGGTTTCGTCCTCGATGGTGACGAACAGCACGCCCTTGGCCGAACCCGGCCGCTGTCGCACGAGGATGACGCCGGCCACTTCGACATTGCGCCCGTCGCGGATCGATCGAAGATCCGCGCAGCGCACGATCTGCATCTCGTGGAGCTGGGGCCGCAGGAAACTGAGGGGATGGTTGCGCAGCGACAGCTGGAGCGAGCGATAATCCTCCACCACCTCACGCCCCTCGGTCATCGGCCGCAGCGTGACGTTCGCCTCCTGACCTTCGGGGGAGAACTTCCCCTCCCGTTGATCAGCGGCGGAAAAGAGGGGAAGGCCTTGACCTTCCAGAGGCCCTGCCGCCGATCCTGCGCAATGCAGGAAAGGGCATCGGCCTCCGCCAGCCGCTCGATCGCGGCGCGCGGCACGCCCGCGCGCCGCCAGACTTCCTCGACGCTCTCGAACGGGGCCGGTCCGCGTGCGCCGACGATTGCCGCGCCATGAATATTGGCGAGGCCGCGCACCTGCCGAAATCCCAGCCGCACGGCTTTGTACTTTCCACGGGCCGGTTCAAGCGTACAGTCCCAATGGCTGTGGTTGATTGAAACCGGCCGAACCTCGACGCTATGATTGCGGGCATCGCGAACGATCTGGGCCGGGGCATAGAAGCCCATGGGCTGGGCGTTGAGCAGCGCCGCGCAGAATACGTCGGGATGATGATGCTTCATCCAGCAGGAGGCATAGGCGATCTTGGCGAAGCTCGCCGCATGGCTTTCGGGAAAGCCGTAGCTGCCGAACCCCTCGATCTGCTTGAAGGTGCGCTCGGCGAAATCTTTGGGATATCCGCGAGCGATCATGCCGTTCACCAGCTTGTCGTAGAAATGGCTGACCCCGCCGGTCAGCTTGAATGTCGCCATGGCGCGGCGGAGCTGGTCGGCTTCGGCGGGCGTGAACCCCGCGCCGACGATCGCGACCTTCATCGCTTGCTCCTGGAACAGCGGCACACCCAGCGTCTTCTCGAGCACGGCCCTCAGTTCGGGCTTGGGATATTCCGGCTTTTCCTTGCCCTCACGCCTTCGCAGATAGGGATGGACCATATCACCCTGGATGGGGCCGGGCCGGACGATCGCCACCTCGATCACCAGATCATAAAATCTGTTGGGCTTGATCCGGGGCAGCATCGACATTTGCGCCCGGCTCTCGATCTGGAAGACGCCGAGCGTGTCGGCGCGCTGGATCATCGCATAGACGGCGGGATCGTCATGCTGGAGATCGGCCATGCCGACCCTGATCCCCTTATGCTCCTCCAGCAGGTTGAAGGCGCGGTTCATGCAGCCCAGCATGCCAAGACCCAGCACATCGACCTTCATGAATTTCAGCGCGTCGATATCATCCTTGTCCCATTCGATGATCTGCCGATCCTCCATTCGCGCCGGCTCTATCGGGACCAGATCGTCGAGACGGTCCTGCGTCAGCACGAAGCCGCCGGGATGCTGCGAGAGATGGCGCGGCGTGCCGATCAACTGGCGCGACAGTTCCAGCGTAAGTTTCAGCCGATGATCCTCGGCATTGAGGTTGAGGCTCTCGATCTGCTCGTCGGTGATCCCGTCCATTGACCAGCCCCAGACCAGCCCGGTCAACATCTTGGTGAGGTCGCGCGGCAGTCCCAGCGCCTTGCCCACTTCCGCCACCGCGCCGCGCGTACGGTAGCGGGTCACGACTGCCGTCAGCGCCGAGCGGGTGCGGCCATAGGTCTCATAGATCCATTGGATGATCTCCTCGCGCCGCTCATGCTCGAAATCGACGTCGATATCGGGCGGCTCCTTCCGCTCGCCAGAAACAAAGCGCTCGAACAGCAGCTCATGCTTGATCGGATCGATCGAGGTGATGCCGAGCATATAGCAGACGCAGCTGTTCGCCGCCGATCCGCGACCCTGACAAAGGATGCCGCGCCGGCGGCTCTCGGCGACGATCGAATTGACCGTCAGAAAATAGGGGGCGTAACCGAGCTGGTTGATAAGGCGCAGCTCATGGTCGAGCTGTTTGGCGTAAGCAGGTGGAAGACCGGCGGGGAACATCCGGGCGGTGGCTGCCTCTGTCAGCGCCGCCAACGCCTGCTGCGCCGTGCGCCCCTCCATCACCTGCTCATAGGGATATTGATACTGGATCTCGCCCAGATCGAACCGGCATTGGTCGGCAATCTCCGCGCTGGCCTCGATCGCATCGGGAAAGGCGGTGAACCGCCGCTCCATCTCCTCCGGGCTTTTGAGATCGCGGTCCATATAGCGCTCGCGCTTGAACCCCAGGCCGTCGATCGTGGTCCGCTCGCGAATGGCAGTCATAACATCCTGGAGCGGGCGAGCCTCTGGGCTGTGATAGAGAATGTCGCCGGTCGCGACGCTGCGAACGCGCGCCGTCCGCGCCATCGCGTCAAGTTCATGCAGGCGCGCTGCATCATCAGGGCGGCGGCGCAGCGACAGCGCCATATAGGCCCGGTCGCCGAAGACGCTCCAAAGATCCGAGAGGTCGGCGAGCGTCTCGCTATCGGGCAGGTCTGGGACCAGTATGGCGATCATGCCCTCGGCATGGTTTGCCACATCGGCCCAGTCTAGCAGGCAGCGGCCCTTGCCGCCACGCGCCTTGCCGACCGAGAGCAGCCGCGTCAGCTTGCCCCAAGCGGGACGGTCGGTCGGATAAAGCAGCAGGGCGCGGCCGTCCGTGAGATCGACGCGAGCGCCGGGGACCATCCGCACGCCGGTTGCCTTTTGTGCATCCCATCCCCGCACCACGCCCGCGACACTGCCCCAATCGGCAAGGCCGAGCGCCTTGTGATCAAGCAACGCGGCAGCGGAGAAGAGCTGCTCGGGAGAGGACGCGCCGCGCAGGAACGAGAAATGGCTTGTCACCTGAAGTTCGACATAACGGGGCATCAGCCGAACAGCCCATGCATGTACCAGCTCAGATCCCCGGTCGGCGCATCGACACCGTCGCCCCGGCGGAAGATCCAGAACCGCTCACCCCCAGCGGCCTCCACGCGGAAATAGTCCCGAACCGCCCACATCTCACGGGCGCTCCGCCACCATTCGCCATGGATGCGTTCCGGGCCGTCGCCCGCGACGACGCGATAGTCGGTCCGACGCCAGGTGAAGCGGCGGGGCGGATGATCGGGGAGCAGAGCGACCACATGGGAGAGAAGTTCTGGTCGCCTGAGCATCCGTACCGGCCGCTTCCAAGTCGGCCAACCAAGCGGCTTTGCCAAAGGCTCGATCCGCCTGACCGCGCGCTCGGGCACATCGCTTTCATGAGAGGAAAGACGGAACGGGACCTCGGGTTCGATCCGCCCCGCAAGTTGGTCGACCAGTGGCGCAATGTCGGGGGGGCGATCGCTGGCCCCCAGCCCGGCTTCCAGCGTCTGCGCCTTCAACTCCTCGACTCTGGGCGTGCTGAGCGCCATCGCTTCGATGCCAAGGCCGGGATCGATTTTCTCGACCCGCATGGCGAGCATCCGTTTCACATGTCTGGGTTCGCGCGTGGCACGCGCGGTGCCGATCGCGATCCGTTGCTCCGTACCATCGACGATCAGGCAGGTGAGATGCGCCGTGCGCAGCCCCACGCCGCGCTCCTGCAGGATGATGACCAGATCATCGACGAGATCGCCGATCACCTGACTAATGGCTTCGGCGTGCCGATGGGTTCGAGCAATCGCCGCTCCACCCGCGGCGACTCGAACGGCACGACCGGGACGATCGGTTCCGCCACCATGCCGCGAGCCTGGTCGAGCCGCCGGACGGTGGCGAGTCCTAGGCGCTTGGCCAGTGGCCCGCGCGGCATGGGGTAGAGGTCGCCGATACGCTCTATGCCAAAGCGCGCAGCCGATAGCAGCGCCTCGGGTTCGAGGCGCAAGGCGGCTAATGGTAGATCGGCGATCGCCTGGGTCTCTGTGCCGGACGGCAGCAAGGTGATAGCCGCGCCGCTATAGCGCGCCAGTGCATGGGCGGCGCCAGGCGTACCGGCAATGGCCATGCTGGCGGTGAAGCCCAAGCGTTCCAGGAACCGCAGCAGCCGGCGGCAGAAGCGCGGCTCGCCGCCAAAGAGGTGGGTCGTGCCGGTGAGATCGAGCCAAAGTCCGTCAGGGCCGGCCACGCACGCCGTTGGCGTCCAGTGGCCGACGGCATGGTTAGCCAAGCGTTCGAGCCAGGCGCGATCGGCGTCGGGATCCGCACCGCGTACGTCGAGATCAGTAACCAGCGCACGGGCGTGAGCGGCGGCCATGCCGGGATGCAGCCCAAGCTCCAGCGCCACCGGGCAGACGGCGGTCACTACATCGCGTTGACCTGTCCGCGCGATCAGAATGGTCGGCCGTCCCCAGAGGGTCGTCCATGTGAGGGCCGGAGCAGACGGGGTGCTAGCCCCGGCTTCGTCCACCGGCATGGCCTTGAAGGGATGCTCGGCCGATTCACTGCGGCGTCCCATCTCGCGCATGGTCGGACGTTGGTGCGCGGGCAATGCGTCGATTGCGCTCTGGTCTGGACGCTGCCCATCATCCCGCGCCCAGCGCGCGCCGGGCCGCCAACCGCTTGCCTTCGACACCGAACAGGCTCCCGGATTATCGTCGATCGGCTCGGCAAAGCGGCGGCGGATCGACAGGCCAGCGGGCTTAGGCCGCGCGGCTGACCGGCCCAGCCGCCGCAAGCGCTCTATGGGGAGCTGCGGCAGATAGAGCGAGGCGACCCTGATCATCGCACGCGTCCAGTTCGAGGGAGAAGGGATTGCCGTTACGCTGCCGAACAAGCTCGACCGACCAGCGGGCGCGTCCGACCCCGGGATGGGGAAGGCGCGCCGAGGGCAGGCAGCCGATCCGCCAGCGGGTCATGGCTGATGAAAGGCCGCCCAATGGGCAACGTTCGCGGACACGGTGGCGGCGGTACAGCAGCATTGGTGTTTTGCCGTCGGAAGCGGCTAGCTGGAGCCGACGGGTCGCAGTTTGGTCGGCCGATTTGACCTCCGCGATGACGCAGGCGAGCGATCCATCGCGCAGAGCATCTTCGGCCATGGCAAGGACGGTGCTGTCTCTCGTGCCCTGCGCATAGAGAAGCTGCTCCGGGCCTAGCCCGACCTGCTCCAGCCCTGGCGCATAGAGGTCGAACTTGGTGAGTGCCCAGAAGACGGTAAAGCCGGGCTGAGACGCGAAGCGGGCGGCGATGCCGGCCGCGAACAGTGTTGCGGCAGCATCATCGTTCAGCGTTGCGGAAGCGGCGGCAATTTCATGTAATGCACCCCCGTCCAGTCCGCCATCGGCAAGGCATCCGTCGAGCGCGTCAACGCCAAAGGGCAGGGCGGGGCCACGCTTGGCGCGGGCCTGCCCAAGCTCGGCGAGCAGGGCGGCAAGAGGTGCGGCGCGGGGCCGATCAGGGTTGGAAGCGGGGCAGGCCATGGAACATATCGACTCAAATGTTCCCTTTATGTTCCATTCGTCGGCGAGATTCGTCAAGGGTGAGAATCGCTAGGCCAGTGCTCTCAGGCTGTTCGTTTGCGCCGCTTATAGTCTGAGTTCGACATTCAGGGATGCCAGGACAGGTACGAGATCACCAATGCGCGTCAAATTTTCGGTGGGGCAAGCCGGATAGAGCTTGGCGGTGACAGCATGATCGTAGACCGCGACACATTCGGCGTTGGTGATGCGCGACATGTAGACGATGCCGTCGAAATCCGTCTTATCATAGAGTTGCTGGCTGAATCTGCGTCCGGCCTGTTGCGCCCGCCCGCGCACAGCATCAGTTGGAATGCCCAGCCGGCTCGCGCCGCTGGTGCGAAGATCCAGCAATTTGAGCGGACTCCGGGCGCTCAGGCTTGCGACCGCCAGTTCCTCGATATCAGCCTGGAGCAGCACGCGGTCCCTTCTGCCCTGGAACCGGTCGCGGATCACCTTCTCGGCCAACGCGGTGGCAAGATTCTGCGCCGCGTACAGGATGGTAAAGCTGTCGGAAGGGCTGGCAAAGCGCGTTTTGCCATAGCCCATCCCCATCGGTGTGCCACTATGGCGTGCTTCGATGATTCGCAGATAGCTGGTCACATCAATGCCGACGGCAAGCGCTCGCAATATCGCAGGGTCGAACGTCACGGATATTCGAAGACCGTGCGCGCGGCTTCCACCACCGCCTCCTTGCGGTCCTGCTTAAGCAGGTCGATCGGGCGCTTATTGCCGAGAAGCGGACTGGGCTGGACCAGCCAAAGCCAGGCACGACGCGGATTGCCGACAATCTCGAGAACATCCGCCACGCCGATGATTGGCCGGTTGTCCACGAACTGCTCGAGTGGGAAGGCGTGTTTGCGCGCCCCAGCGAGCAGCGCGATCACCTCGCCGCGCTTCTGCCAATCGTGAAGTGTCGAACGTGCGATGCCGCGTTCGTGGAGCGTGCTTGACCCAGCGACAGGTCCGGCCCATTCCTCAAGCGGAACTTGGGTCGCATAGGCGGACAGCCGACGACTGCCTTCCTCACTATCGATCAATTCACCCAAACCGCTGCCCTTGCCGGTTTCGACTTCGGTGGGTTCAGGAATGACGATCCGTTCCAGGGGCTTGTCGTCCCGCGCGAACGCTGCAATCAGATCTGCGACATCAGCACTCTTGCCTTTCAGTCGCTTCTGCTGAGCGGGCGATAGGGATACGACGGCCGCTGCGACCGCCGCCACAATCTGAGCTGTGTTGGCTGCCACGGCCTTAGCGAGGCCCGGTTGCCGCGTCAGCAGTTCATTGACCTCGGTCGCCACGAGCTGGCGGACGCCAGCGCGGGTATCGGTACTATGCAATTGCGCCTGCACGACAGTCACTCCTTCGTCTATCGATATAAGGCCAGCGGTCCGGTTTGTCCAGAATGTCCGCTTTGTCCGGGATATCGGTTCGCCCCCGGCACGCGACCTTATCGCAAGACCAAAAGGTATGAGCATGCTCCAACCTGACCAGAGAGCTGAGCCTTGATCTTTGAAGCAGAAATTTTTCTGCGCTGGAGGGCGGAACTAAAACCAAAGAAGGGCAGGGCAAATTGGGATTGAAAATGTTCCCTCCCCAAGAAAGCGAAAAGCCCCGGTGAACTCACCGAGGCTATGACGCCGACCGAGAACCCCAATCCACTTATCGACCCAAATGCGCATTCGTCCGTCGCTTGAGAACCAGAACATTCCGGCCAACCCCGTTTCTTGCATTGCGACCGTTCACCGGTCGGATGCGTGACGGGTGGTGTCAACGGATGGGCGATCTATTTCGCTGAAGAATCTGATTTTGCTCCATGGAGCGAATGCGCTCATTCTGCTGCTGCCGCACCTGCACGCCAGCGATCTGCTCCCCTTTCTCGATCCTGACCGCCACCTCTTCCTTGCGCCTGTCGACAAACCCGCGCTGCCGATCCTCATCCTGCGGGAACTTGCCCGCCGCGATGACCAGGGCGTGGGCCACATGGCTCTGCGCGCGCCGAAGCGCAGGATCCTTGGCGTTTTCTGCGTGGGATTGCCGCCGGAATCGTTCGGCCAGGTCGAGGCTCTGGTCCGGCTTCTCCTTGCTATCCCGCA